>Ga0134126_10000198_pt1 | contig 79616 bp, 62 predicted proteins | sample KB31752_FD_96881 | JGI IMG/M metagenome (GOLD analysis project Ga0134126, IMG submission 96881) | Terrestrial soil microbial communities with excess Nitrogen fertilizer from Kellogg Biological Station, Michigan, USA - KB3-175-2 | ecosystem: Environmental > Terrestrial > Soil > Unclassified ...
GGCGACCTGCTGGCGGCTTGGGAGCGCCGGGACGACCGGCGGCCTCCGGAGCCGACGGCTCCCGTGGGGGGGTCGCCCTCCGAACGGGGATACCTGACCCTGGACAGCACCAGGACCCGGTCAGCCCTCGACTGGGCTCCGGTCCTCTCGTTCGCCGACACTGTCGATTGGACCGTGGACTGGTACTGGACCTTCCTCCGAGACGGCCACGTCGATCCGACGACGGCCATCCGGGAGCAGATCGCCCGCTACGGCGCCATGGAGGGTGAGCAGTCGGCGGCGGTGGGTACCCGGTGAGCACCGACCCGGTGCACATCCGCGGTGGCGACGCACCGACACCCCAGGCCGTCCGCGCCCAGATCCTGGAGCTGACGGCGGTCTACACCCGCCTGGTGAACGAGCGACCGGCCCCCTTCGCTCCGGGGCGAACCCCGGTGCGGTACGCCGGTCGGGTCTACGACGAGGACGAGGTCGTCAATCTCGTGGACGCCTCTCTCGAGTTCTGGCTCACCGAAGGCCGATGGGCCCACCGGCTGGAGAGTCGGCTCTGCGAGCTCCTCGGCGTCACCGACTGCCACTTGGTCAACTCGGGATCGTCGGCCAACCTGGTGGCCTTTTCGGCCTTGACGTCACCGAAGCTCGGCGACCGGCGGGTGCGCCGCGGGGACGAGGTGGTCACGGTCGCCGCCGGGTTCCCGACCACGGTTGCTCCCATCATCCAGTACGGCGCCGTCCCCGTGTTCGTCGACGTCGACCCCCGAACGGCCAACGTCGACGTGACGCAGCTCGAGGCCGCGCTCAGCTCTCGGACCCGGGCGGTGATGATGGCTCACACCCTCGGCAACCCGTTCGACGTCGATGCCGTGCTGGCGTTCTGCCGGGAGCACGACCTGTGGCTGGTGGAGGACAACTGCGACGGGTTGGGCTCCCGGTACACGACGCAGCTGGACACAACCCCCGAGACCCGCTTCACGGGCACGTTCGGCCATCTGTCGACCAGCAGCTTCTACCCGCCCCACCACATGACCACCGGAGAGGGTGGTGCTGTGTACACCAGCGACGAGCTCCTGGCGACGCTGGTGGCCAGCTTCCGGGACTGGGGCCGCGACTGCTACTGCCGGTCCGGCAAGGACAACACCTGCGGCAAACGGTTTGAGTGGCAGTTCTCTCAGCTACCGGACGGTTACGACCACAAATACACCTACTCCCACTTCGGCTACAACCTGAAGATGACCGACCTGCAGGCGGCGGTGGGGGTGGCGCAACTCGACAAGCTCCCCGACTTCGGCGCCGCCAGGCGCCGTAACCATGCCTACCTGCGCGAACAGCTGCGCCCGTTCGCCGGCGTCCTCGACCTCCCTGAGGCCACTCCCCGCGCCGACCCAAGCTGGTTCGGGTTCCTCATGACGGTCCGGGAGGAAGCCCCGTTCGATCGCCGCGAGCTCGTCACCCACCTTGAGGGCGGCCGCATCGCCACCCGTTCGCTGTTCGCCGGCAACCTCGTGCGTCATCCGTGCTTCGACGAGATGCGTGAGGCCGGCGACGGCTATCGCGTGGTCGGCAACCTTGAGGTCACCGACCGGTTCATGGAGCGGGCCTTCTGGGTCGGGGTCTATCCGGGCATGCAGCCACCCCACCTCGACTACATGGTCGAGCGGATCGCCGACTTCTGTCGGGCCAAGGGGATCCGCTGAGCGGTGGGCGATCCGCCCCTACTCACCCTCTTTGTGGTCCCCGGCGAGTCCGGCGAGCCGGTGGCTGATACCGTGGGCCACCTGGGCGAGGCCCCGCTACCGTTCGACGCCCTGGTGGTCGACGCCGCAGACGGCACCGATATGGCCAGGTTGGCCAGGAACGCCGCGAGCCGGTTCGTGGCGGTGGTCCGGGCCGGTGACCGCCTCGACCCTCCCAGCCTGACCCGCCGGGTCCAGGCCCTCGAAGCCCACCCCGAGCCGGTGCTGGCGCTGTGTGGGGTCTCCACCACCGCTGAATCGGACGACACCATCGTGCCCATGGCCGACGCGGGACCATGGGGGCCAGCGCTCGTTGGTGAGGACGGACCACAGCTGATGGACGGACGAGCCGCCGCCGGGACACTGCTGCGGCGCGGTCCGTCCGGGCTCCCAACGCCTTCGATGGCCGTCATCCGCCGATCGGCCGTTCCCGTTTTCTCGGGCCCGTCCACGCGTAAGGCCTCGGGCGATCTGCCGGCGAGCGGCAGCCGGCCGCTGACCGCCGCCGATACCTTCCTGGCGATCGTCCTTGGGTTGTTCGCCCGCGGGCCAGTCTGGTGGGACCCGACCATCGGCGTCGTCGCCCCGCCGACCTCGCCGGCCATCGACGAACGGCGGTGGGATGAGTGGTTCGAGGCCCTCGACATGGGATCGGCCCTGGGCCTCCTCGACGGGCTGGAACGCATCCTGGCGCTGGTCGAGCACACCCGTCGGGGAGCCGGGCTACTCCGGGCTGGGATCACCGGACAGGCGGTGATGGGGGTCGGAGGCGACCGAGGACCGATGCTGAACCACCCGGCTGCGGTCGTTCGGCGGTTGACCACCTACTGGCGAGAGGGCGATCCTCGACTGCGGTCCGGGTCAGACCGCCTGCCGCTGGCCATCGTGGTCAGGGTTGAGGGCTCCGTGTTGCCGACCGTCGGGGAATTGGCCGCGCTGGCCGAGGACACGTGCCAGGTCACGGTGGTGGCCCCGACCGGGCTCCGACCCGGCGAGTTGCCGGCGCGGGTCGCCTGGGTCGAGGAGAGCGCCGGTGCCGTGCCTCCGCCCCCGCCCGGGTTGGCCACGCTGCTCCTCATGGTCGGGGAGCGACCCGACGTCCTCGACCGGGCGCAACTGCGAGCCTTCCTCACCCGCCGGACCGCAGGAGGCGTCGGCGCCGAGGGGGTCCATTCGCCGGTTGAACCACCGGGCGACGGCCCGGGCGAGTGGCTGTCGTTGGTGACTCCCACCGGCCTCCGACCGCGCCTGTGGGTGAGTACCGGCGGACCGCAAGATAACGGGTCGGGTGGAGCTGGCGGCCTCAGGGCAGATGCAGTGCACTCGCTCCGGGTGGTCTCGACGGCTCACGCAGGGGCGGACTGGATGCCGGCCCCGACGGTCGAAGCCCAGGGACCGCTCCGTCGGTTCGTCGTCGCCGCACCCGACTACACCGAGGGCCACGGCGGCGTCGTAGCCATGCACCGGCTCTGTGACCGGCTGAACGCCATCGGGTGTGAGGCGTTCATCGAGCCGCTCGGTGACGCGACCGGGGTCACCCGTCCTGGCTGGCAGACGCCGCTTTGGCGGGGTCGCAGCCTCGAGAGCGCGGTGATGATCTATCCGGAGATCGTGACCGGCAACCCACTCGGTGCGTCGCGGGTCGTCCGGTGGCTGCTCAACCGACCCGCCTGGTTCACTGGTGAGGCAATGGACGAACATCCCGACGACCTCGTCGTGACGTTCGACCAGCAGATCGCCCCGTTTCCGGTGCTCCGGGTGCCTCTCATCGACCCCACCCGGTTCTTCCCGAAGGACGTCCCAGGAGAAGGGTCGGCACTGTGGATCGGTAAGGGCACCTTGCCCGTCGATCTCGACCGGTCGGACACCACCCTCATCACCAACAGCTGGCCGGCGACGCAAGCCGAGATGGGCACCCTGCTCCGTTCGGTCGATGTCCTCTACACCTGCGATTGGCTCACCTCGGTGGTCGGGGAGTCCCTGATGTGCGGTACCCCAGCCGTGCTGGTGGGCGACCAGTCGTGGTCTCGCGACGAGGTGCGCATGATGCCCGGCATGACCTGGGGGGCCGAGGGGTTGGACGCCGCTCGTCGGGACGCCGGATCGTTCTTCGCCGACTACTTCGAGAGCCTCCAATGGGTCGACCCTGGCGTGGCGGATTTCGTCGAGCTGGTCAACCGGCACTTCGGAGCCCTTGAGGGAAGCCCTGCCGGTCTGACACCGCCCGCGCCGGCTTGATGGACGGCGTCGCCGCTCCGGGCGGCCAAGTGTCCGATATCGAGGGGTCGGTCCAACCCGTGATCGTCGCTGATGAGGCCGGCTCCATGGGAACCACCTCGCGCCTACACAGCCTCACCGGCATGCGGGCCATCGCCGCCGGCCTGGTCGCCCTCCACCATGCCAGCGCGGTCTGGCCGCAGACGACGTTCGTCGTGGCCTGGGTCGCCAAATTCGGCTACCTGGGCGTCTCGTTCTTTTTCTGTCTCTCCGGCTTCGTCATGCAGCTCACCTGGCATCGGGGTGGCAAGAAGCACTTCTTCGCCCGCCGATTCGCCCGCATCTACCCGCTGGCGATGGTGGGCCTCATCGTCTCTCTGATCGGCTACGCCGTCTGGGGAAGCCCATTGGGGGGCTACGTGGGCGGTCACTGGTCGATCCCGGCGAACGTCACTCTCCTGCAGTCCTGGTTCAGCGGCACCCCCGACATCCGACAGGCATGGGACGGGGTCACCTGGAGCCTGTCGTGCGAGATGTTCTTCTACGCCTGTTCTCCGTTTGTCCTCCCGTTGATCGAGCGGTTGACGGCCCGAGTCGCCATGACGCTGGTGGCAGTCCTGTTCGCCGGCGACTGCATGGCCCAGCTGCTCTCCATCGCCAAGATCGGGCCGATTGCCCAGACATTCTTCTACTTCAACCCGATAGCTCGGCTGCCAGAGTTCTTGATGGGCGCCCTGCTGTGCCGGGCACTCCTCACCGGCTTCGACGTCCGGATCCGCTGGGTCTGGTTGGCTTTCGGGGCGGGCGCGGTATTGCCCCTGTGGATCTACAGCGCGGTAGTGGTCCACCAGTACACAAGCGTGGCGTCCCTCGTCGTGATACCCGGGTTCCTACTCACCATTGCCGTGGCCGCCTGCCGCGATCGACACCGGCCCCGTCGACGCCGGTACCTGCTCGCCACCCGACCAATGGTGTCGCTTGGTGACGTTTCCTACTCCTATTACGTTCTCCACGTCCTCGTCCTGGGCGGCGCCGAGCTCCTCCTCGCACATTTACTCGTCACCCCCTCCAATGAGCTGCAGGCGGAGCTGATCACCGCCGGGTTCCTGCTCGCTGCTTTGCTCGCGGCCTGGATCGGCCGCATGCTGGTGGAACTACCCGGACAAAGGCTGCTGCGATGGCTGCTCATCCGGCCGAATCCGTTCCGTTCCCGCCGACCGGTAGCCGACCCCGAGCCTTCGGCCGTCAGGGACTAGCCGAAGGTCGCACGCCTGCCGGTCAGGAACGAGGAGCGGGCTGGAGCGGCAGCTGTTCCGGGGTCTCCTCGACCAGGTCGCCGTACTGGGGATGGTCGAAGCGGTGGGCTTCGAAGATCTGGTCGGCCCACGGTGGGTCCAACGGGATGCCTGCCCGCAGGCCGAAGATCCGGCCGATCGCCCGAATGTCGGGCGCTTCCGCATTGAAGTCCGCCACGGCTCGCAGTTCGCCGATGGCGGGGATGCTGTAGACGATGTCATCCATCCAGCAGACGATCCGCGGGAACAGGTGGCTGGCGTCTTCTGCCCGGAACAGTTCAAAGGACGCCATGGTCGAGGAGTGGTAATCCAGGTCGAAGGCTACGAAGCCGACCGGCGCCAGCCGCAGCTTCTCCCGGCGGCGCCCGATCCATTCAGGAACCGTCTCGGCGACGTCGCCGAGAACCAGATCGGCATCGCCGAGGCGTTGGAGAAGGGCCGGAACGTCCATCTGGTAGTACCCGGGACCCCAACGGAATGGCGGATCACGATGGTCCACTGGCTTCGGCATCCCCTCCCCACTGTCGAACCCCACCACGTGAACTTTGACGCCGTGGCGGCGGCCCAGGTATCCGGCATGCCGCTGTAGAGCCAGGAGGCCGTTGCCGCCCGCTACGCCGAATTCGACGACCGTGACTTCGTCGAAACCGAGTTGTTTGGCGCCCAGGGCGGCGCGGTGGACGCCGTACGCGTAGTGGGGCCGATCTACGAGCCAGTAGCGGTATCGGGCCTCGATGGGGATGAGCGGCAGGCGCTCGGCCAATTCGATCCGCCGCCACTGCCGCGTACCGCTCTTGGCCCACAGCCATAATTCTCGACGTAGCGAATCGACGGGAGAATTGCCTTGCGGACGCCCGCCGACAGGTGTGGATAGCATGACTAGCGAAGCTAGCTGGCAGGTACGACCCCGTCGGGGCCCAGCCACAGGATCTCACCTTGGTACCCGAGGCCGGCCAATTGCGTGGCGATCTCCTCCCGATAGGTCCAGACGGTGATCAACACCGACGAGGTGGGATCGGCGATGAACTGGTCGGGCGAGATGATGGGTAGCCGTGGCACCGGGGTGAACCGCCCGTATTTGAGCGGATCGGAGTCCACGATGGTCCGTACACCTTGGCCGCCGATCTCACTTACCAGGCCCAGGCATTTCGGTCCGGCACCCCACAGGGCCACCGAGCCGCCGGCCGAGGCCTGGGCGGCCAGGAACGCTCGAACCTGCGCCGACCCCTGGTCTTGCCAACGGCCCGGGTCCACGGCGCCCGTCGGTACCCGCCCAACGGCCACCAGGAACTCACCGTCGACGATCCGTCGTATGTCGATCGACCAGAAGCCGGCTCGCTCCATGGCCGAAGCCAAGGTTGCCGTCGTGAAGTAGGAGAGGTGCTCGGGGATGAAGTCGTATGCCCGACCGCCCTCGATCGTCTGTTCCAGTGCGGGCACCTCCACCAGCACCGGACCCCCTGGAACGACGACCGAGCGCAGTGCTTTCAAGAAGCCGTGGATGTCCTCGACGTGCTCCAGCACATGCCGGGTGGCTGCTCCGGCTAGCGCGGCAGGCAACGCATCCGGGGTGACCTCACCCTCGAGGACCGAGAAGCCATCCAAACGGAGGATCTCGGCGGCCCGGTGTGACCGTTCGAAGCCGACAACCTGTGCGCCGGCGTCCTGGAGGGCGCTCAGGAAGATGCCGTCACCGCAGCCGACCTCACCGACCAGCTGACCCTCGAGCCCATGGTCGGCGACGAACGACCGGGCGAGGTCGCCCTGATAGCTCTGCGCCAGGCCGGAGGCGCGATAGGAGACGAAATAGGCGTCGTAGAAGGCATCCGGGTAGCCGCCGTCGTGTTGAGCCAGGCAGCAATGGGTGCACTGCCAGACGGAGAGAGGCACCGGTGCCGGTATCGGCTCTTCCTCCGAGACGGCGATGAACTGTGGCGACGGCGCCACCTGGGAAAGGTGGATGTACAGCGTGAACTCGTCGTTGCCACAGAGCCGACAACGTTGCGGAGCGTGGTCGGTAGGTTTTGGCCGCAACTGGTCCCGTTTGGCAACGACGTTCTCGGTGTCCGGCACGGTCGGTCAGGTTATCCGACAACGGCACCGGGGCTGGCTGCCTCATCCAGCCCGGGCCGCCAGCCAGGTAAAGGACCGCTGAAGGGCGTCCGGCAGGCCGACCCGGGGACGGAGACCCAGTTCGGCCTCGGCCCGACCGGTGTCCGGCACATAGCGGTGGGGCCGGGCGGGCCCCGGAGTGCCCAGGATCTGGACGGGTACCGACGGATCGGGCAGAGCCGCCACCAGCCCGGCGAGCTCGGCAATGGTGACTGCCTCCGGCGAGCCGACGTTGTAGGCCGCCCCCGGCCGCCCCCGGGCCAACAGGGCCAGTAGCCACTCGGAGAGCTCGCCGGCGTATAGGTAGGACCGCACCGCCCGCCCGTCGCCAGCCACCTGCACCGGCCCACCAGACAGGGCATCGGCCAGGAAGTTGCCGGCGGCGAAATTGCTCCGCAGGGGAATTCCGGGGCCGACGAAGGCGAACAACCGGCCGACGACGGCCTGCACCTCGCCGGCAGCCGTGGTGGCCGCACACCAATTTTCGGCCATCCGCTTAGCTTCTCCGTATGCCGACCCAGGGTCCAATGGGTCGGGGGCACCCAGATCGTCCTCGGCGACAGCTGAACCTTCCTGACGTCCGTAGACGGCTCCGGAGCTCAAGAACAAGACCCGGGCCTGGGAAGCCCCGGCCACCTCCAGCACGGCCCTGGTGCCGTCGAGGATGGTGCCGGCAATGGTCCGAGGGTTCGGCGGGATCGAGCCCCCGCCGTCCGGACCGGTCGATGCTGAGGCCGTGGCTCCGTGGACGACGGCGTCAACGGTCCCGAGAGGCGGCGGTCGGCGAACGTCTCCGCCGACCAGTTCGACGGATGGATCGTCCAACGGTATGGCGGCCGGATGCCGGGTCAACAGGACCAGCCGCAATCCGAGGTCGAGTTGCCGGTTCGCCTGGAAGAGCGTGGACACGAGCCAGCGACCCAAGAACCCGGTACCGCCGGTGACGAGAACCCGGGCCCCTTTCCAGCGACGCAGGTCGTCGGTGGCACGGGTCACCGCGTCGTCCAGGTCCGCGGTGGGCAATCCCCAGGCACTGCCGATCACGATGCCAACGGTAGTATCGGGTGGATGGCGTCTTCTCCACTCGGGTCGGCCCGCGCGTCCATGGTCGACGGAGCCGACTCGGACGGGCCAGGCGCCGGCGGTCCACCGGTCCAGAGGGTCGATGGCACCGTTCGCCTGGCGGATTGGTTGATGGGGGCATTGCACCAACGCGGGCTCCGGCAGGTGTTCCTTGTGCCCGGTGGTGGTGCCATGCACCTGAACGATGCCGCTGGCGCCCTGGACGGCCTGACCGTGGTCAGCACCATGCACGAGCAGTCCTCGGCAATTGCCGCCGAGGCGTACACCAAGGCCTCCGGCATTCCGGCGGTGTGTCTGGTCACCGCCGGACCGGGTGGAACGAACGCCATCACCGGGGTGACCGGAGCCTGGCTGGACTCGACGCCCATGGTGGTCCTGTCAGGTCAGGTGAAACGGGACGATCTGACCGGGGCGACCGGCGTCCGGCAGCGTGGCGTCCAGGAAGTGGACATCATCTCCATCGTCCAGACGATCACGAAGTACGCCGTGCAGGTCACCGACCCGACGACTATCGGCTACCACCTGGACCGGGCCCTTCATTTGGCCACGGCGGGGCGTCCGGGTCCGGTCTGGCTCGACTTGCCCCTCGACGTGCAGGCGGCGCCGATCGTTCCCGAGGGGCTGGTCCCGTTCGACCCGCTTGAGCTGGGTGATCCGCCGACGTTGCCCTCCGACGAACTGGAACGGGCGGCCGAATCGATTCTCGCCATGCTCCATGAGGCCCGACGTCCACTAGTACACCTCGGGGCCGGCGTCCGTCTGTCCGGCGCCGAGGAAACTGTGCGGTCTCTCCTGGAACGACTGCAGGTTCCGGTGGTCTGCACCTGGCCCGCCCAGGGCGTGATGGGCGATGAGCATCCGCTGTTCGTTGGGCGCCCCGGTGCTTTGGCTCCGCGGGGCGCCAACTTCGCCCTACAGAATGCCGACTTCCTGCTCTGCCTCGGCGCCCGGCTCGATCTGGCCAGTACCGGCTACGACCCCAAGGACTTCGGCCGCCGGGCGCACAAGGTGATCGTCGACATCGATCCGGCCGAGCTGGTGAAGCTGCAAGGTGCGGCGGAGACACTCATCTGCGCGGATGTCGCCGTGCTGGCCAGTGCGTTGGCCGAGCGCACCGTCGGCGCGGCTCCGCTGGCCCTCGACGACTGGCGGGCTCGCTGCGGGGCGTGGCGCGACCGCTATCCTCTGGTCCTGCCCGAGCACCGGGCGCCTTCTGATCGGATCTCGACGTACCACTTCGCGGACGTCCTGTCTCGGGTCATCACCGATCAGGACGTACTGGCTCCCGGGAGCTCAGGCCTCGGTCTCGAGATCTTCCTGCTGGCCCTACGGATGCGGACGGGCCAGCGAGCCACCTTCAACGCCGCACTGGGCGCCATGGGCTACGGTCCGCCTGCGGCATTGGGAGCTTGTCTGGGCTCCGATGGCCGACGCACCATCTGCGTCGACGGCGATGGCGGCCTGCAGCTCAATATCCAGGAGCTCGAAACCATCAGGCGACTCGACCTCCCGGTGAAGTTGTTCGTCCTGGCCAACGACGGTTACGCCTCCATACGGGCTTCCCAGACCCGGTGGTTCGGGCGGCTGGTCGGCGCCGATGCCACCAGCGGCCTGACCCTGCCTCCGCTGGATGCGGTAGCCGAGGCCTACGGCATCGCCCATGCCGAGCTGGACGGCATGAGGGATCTCGAAGGACAGGTCCGGGCCGTGTTGGAGACCGCAGGTCCCGTGGTCTGCGCCGTGCCCACCCCGCCGCACGAGATCCGGGGGCCATCGCAGGTCAGCGAAGCTACGCCGACAGGGGGGATGCGGTCCCGGCCGATCGAGGACCTGGCGCCGCTACTCAGCCGGGAGGAGTTGGCGGAGAACTCCCTGCCGCTGCTCTGACTCCACTCTTGAGACGGCGGCGATAGCCGTCGGAGTCAGATGTCGACGAAAGCTTCCGGGCTGTAGGCGGGCCCGGGGACGAGGCCGAGCTCGGCGGCGGACCACCGAATGATCCGAAGTCGCGCAGCCTTCGAAGAGGTGGCCTCGGGGGTCGGGCCTTTCCAGGGGTTGTCACGCTGGCCGAGCCTGGCATAGGGAATGGCGTCGAGAAAGTCCTTCGTCGATGCGCCTGCCTTGACGTGGTAAAGGGGACCGCGGACCGGGATTACCCCGGCGACCAGAACTTCCTCGACCAAGTTCAGCGACAGGGGTGACCCGGGGTCTTCCCGAAGCGGGCGGAGCATGGCCTGCACCTGCGGAAGCGACCGAGGAGCGGCGGCGATGAGCAGACGGACGTCCATGCGTTCCGGGAAGGCTTCGAGCCACGCCTGGACGATGCGGGCCGCTTCCTCACCGTCGCCTTCTTCGACGAAAAGGAACGTCTTGAGGCCCAGGAAGTTCCCGACCCCGGGCGGGTTGTCCTGGGTCACCCTCAGGCGTTCGCAGGCCATTCGCACGCCTTCCAGGAGGCTTTCGGCCTGGGGAAGGGCGTCGTCGAACCGCCAGGCCAGCTGTCGCAGGGCCACGGTGGTGGCACTCGACCGCTGGGCTTGGTCCCGAAGGAAGCCATAGCCGGCGGCGACGTTGCAGATCTCCAACCAGTCGAAGGCATGCCGGATCCGGAAATCCGGAGCCGACTGGAACTGACCCGGGTGCTTTCGCTGGATGGTCAGTTCGTCGTGGACGTAGGCCGCGTCCCCCCGAACCAGTATCGACAGCCAGAGGGCGAGGTCTCCCAACACCTGCCACGTCCGTTGGCCGAATCCCATGGGAGCGCCGTTCAGGGCGGACCGACGCCAGAGTACCTGCGTCGGGATGCCGATCAGATTGGCGTTTGTGGCGAGCATGCGGTCACCGAGGTCGATGCCGTTGATGACGCGGTCGGCTTCGAGCCGGAGGAGACGGTCGTAGTTGGGAACCTCTATCACGTCGCCGGCGGCATCGATGTACTTCGCCAGGCAGAATGAGAGCGCGATGCCGGGGTGGTCGATGGCCTCCACCAGCCGCTCGACGCAGGTGGGTTCCAGGCGGTCGTCCGAGTTGAGGTATTTGATCAGCTCGCCCCGGGACCGATCGAGCGTCTTGCTGTAGTTCATCCCGCCGACATCGTGGTCGTTGACGTAGACATGGACGCGGGAGTCTTGCTTGGCCACTTCCTGGGCCACCTCAACGGTTTCGTCCGTCGACGCGTTGTCGACCACAGTGATCTCCAGGTCGCCATAGGTCTGCGCCAGGGCGCTCGAAAGCGCCTCCTTCAACATCTGGGGCCGGTTCCGGACGGGGATGCAGATGCTGACGAGCGGCCGACGCTGCCTCATCGCTCGGTGTCCTTCGAGCGATCGTCGGGCAGGAACCGGTGGAGCTGTCGTTGAGTGGTCTCAGGGCCGGCCAACAGAACGGTCGGCCCCTGCAACGTGACCGGTGCCGAGAGCGTGGGCCGTGGGTGCCACCAATTGGAGGCGGTGAGGGAGGCCGCATCCAGGTTGACGGGAACCAGGGCATAACCGGGGTTGGCGGGTCGTTCGACCGGGGTTCCGGCTATCAGGGCGGCCAACCGGTCGGCGAGGCACTCAACGACGAGCAGGCCGTAGCCACCCTCGGGTCCGAGGTCGGCCAGGTCCGGCAGGAGAACGGCTCGGCGCAACAGTGCAGTGGTCGCCTGCAACTCCTGGACCTGGTCGATGCATCCGATGCTCACCTGCCGGTCGATCGCGTCGAGCCAATGCGCCACTTCGGCTGGCCGAAGCCATCGAACCGGCCGGTTGGACACCGATTCCGCCGCCAGCAATCCCGAGTTGCACGTCGCCGCCGACCCCTGCGCCAGAATGGTGAGCCACCAATCCAGCAACGGTTCCTCCGCCGGCGACCGGGTCCTGGCGGCGCTGTGCCTCACGGCGACGGGACCTATGGTTCCGGGTTCGAGCAGGGCGACGACCCACTGGGCGGCGAGCTCCGGTCCGGCGAGGACGACGGCGGCGTCCAGGGCGTCCAGTAGCGGCAGGTCGCCCGTCGCCGATGTCGACGTCGGACCCGTCCAGCCGCCGGCCGGCCGGCCGCAGGCCAGCACGACCGAAGGGTCGACGAAGGCGGCAACCAACGTGGCCACGGCTCCTGGCAGCAACACGTCGCCCGGGCGGACGAGGACGGCGATCTCGGTGGTCACCTGGGACCATTCGGTGGCTAGCCGAACTGTTGGGTCGTCGGGGCAGGGATCGAAGGCCTGGCCGGCCGCCTGGGCATCGGAGCCCGGGGCCAAGACGACGGTGGCCGTCGGTCCGGGACCGTCGCCCACTACGAGGCCTCCGTAGTCGCCGACGGGGGGAGCCCTGGCCGATGGCCCAGGCAGGTGAGGAGCAGATCGCAGAGCTCGCGTACGGCACCATGTCCACCAGGGCGGGACAGCACGTGATCGGCCAAGGGCAGCACGTCGGGGTGAGCGTCGTTGACGACGACGGCTTTGCCCACCAGCCGGAGGCAGTCGGCGTCGTTGACGTCGTTGCCGACGTACATGACGTTCGCGTGGTCGATGCCTCGTTCGGCCAGCAACGCCTTCAGTCGGGGCCCCTTGTCGGCGACGCCCTGCTCGGCGGCGATCTTCAACTTGGCGCACCGGGCCGACACGACCGGATTGGTCTCGGTCGACATCACCAGGATCGATACTCCGGCGTCCCGGAGCATCGCCAGCCCCAGGCTGTCGGAACGGTCGCACCGGACCAACTCCACTCCGTGCTGGTCGACCCACACGGCGTTGTCGGTGAGGACGCCGTCGAAGTCCAAGACCAGGAGGTCGACTGGCAGGCCGAACGTACTCGTCTCGCTTGCCGGCCCCGACCCGGGAGAGGTCCCGGTCATCCGATCCGGCGCAGCTTGGCCCTGATCGGCAGCTCCGACTCGTAGACCTGCTTCTGTCCGTCGCCCATCGCCGTCTCGAGCACCCGGATGTCCGAGACCATGCGAGCCATTTCGCCCGGTTCGATCGACGCCCCCTGGTCGCTGCCCCACAGAGAGCGATCGAGGGTGACGTGCCGTTCGATGACACAGGCACCCAACGTGACGGCGGCCACGGTCGGGGCGGTCTCCAGTTCGTGCCCGCTGTACCCGACGGGGACCCCGAAGCGCGAGCGGAGCGTTTCGATGACCCGCAGGTTCAGCTCCTCCGGCTGGGACGGGTAGGTGGAGGTGCAATGCAACAGCACGAGATCGTCGGTGCCGAGGACGTCGACGGCGTGCTCGATCTCCTCCATCGTGCTCATCCCCGTGGACAGCAGCACCGGCCGGCCGGTCTGCCGGTGATGCCGGAGCAGGGCGTCGTCCGTCAGCGACGCGGAGGCCACCTTGTAGAACGGCGGCGAAAACCGCTCGACGAAGTCGACCGAGGCCTCGTCCCAGCAGGAGGCCGTCCATCGCACCCCCGCCTCGGCACAATGCTCGTCGATCCGCTCGTAGGCCTCGACATCGAATTCGAGGCCCCGCTTGAGGTCGCCGTTGGTGGGACCGAAAGGGCTCTCCCGTTCCCGACGCAGCTCTTCGGAGCTGTAGACGACGTCCACCGTCCGCTTCTGGAACTTGACCACCTCGCAGCCGGCAGCAGCAGCGGCGTCGATCAGCCTCCGGCAGAGGTCGAGGTCCCCGTTGTGGTTGATGCCGATCTCGGCGATGACGAGGCAGGGGTCGCCGTCACCTACGAGCCGGTCACCGAGCTTGACGCTGGTCATACCCTTCCCTCTCCGTGCGCGGACCGGCCCCCGTCAGGGTGCCGGCGGGGCGATGTCGTCTCGCCCGTGCGGCGATTCCCGGGACAGGGAGATCGACCGGTACCAGGCACCAGGGCGAACGGCCACGCCGTTCCAACCGCGGCATGGGTTGGTAAGCGTCCGACGAACATCGACATTGCACCATAACCATTACACACGACCGCGCCCTCGGCCGTCATTTATGGGCGGTGGCATTGGACGCCGGCTGCCGGTAGCCGGTCGGCAGCCATTGACCTTGTTACCGGTTGGCAACCGTCGATCGCCCGATCATACGTTAGTGTTCCGACGATGGCCGATCGGCCCGCCGAAGTGAGCGAGCCCGGGACGGCGCTGCTGGCGACGCTCCCAGACCTCCTTCTGGTCCTGGCCGACGTCCGCCAGGAGGCCGAGCAGGTGCGGACCGCACTGGTAGCCGCCGAGGCCCGCTCGGCCGCCGCCGACGTGGCGGTCGCCGAGCTCCAGGAGGAGATCGGTTCCGTCGCCGCCGCCCTGGTGGCCAGCGAGCTCCGGGTGCAGGCGTTGGAGGCCGAGCTGGCCCGGGCGGCCGAGCAGGCCGCCGCGGCGACGGCCCACGCCGCCGAGGCCGAGCAACGGGTGACGGACTGGGCCAGGCGGGTCTACGAGACCGAGGTTCGGGCGGAGGCCGCGGAAGGGGATGCCCGAGCGGCCTGGGCCAGGGTCGTCGCGGCCGAGGACCGGCTCGTGTCGCTGCAGACGACGAGGAGTTGGCGCCTGACCAGGCCGCTTCGGGGGGCCGAAGCGGCCGGGAGGACGGTGCAGGGGGTGTTCCGGCGTTCGGATCGCCGGTAGCACCAGCGGGCTCTTAAGCGGGCCCTGCTACATTTGAGCCGATGGGGCCCCGGCCGGGCGGCGAATCCAATTCCGCCGGCCGGGTGACCAATTCGACTGGGCGACCGACCGATTCGGCTGATCGGCCGGATGGTTGGGTGGACATCGACGCGCTGGACGAAGCCGGGGTCCGCAGCTACCTTGCTGTATCCCGAGCGACCATCGAAGAGCTCCTGGCCCGGATCGACGGGGAGGAGTGGCTGGCGGCGAAGGTGGCGGAGCAGATCGACGAGTTGACCCGATTGGCGTCCGATCGGGACAGGCAGTCGGCTGAGCTGGTCGCCGTCCGGTCCAGCTGGCCGTGGCGGGTCGCCGACCGGTTCGGGGTGGTGAGGACGCGGGCCCACCGGCTGGCCGACCGCTACCGATCGACCAGCGGTTCCGGCAGCGGGGACAGTGGCGAGGCCGAGCTTCCCGCCGACGCCCTCGCCCCGCCGCTGGCCATGCCGGAGGACCGTCGGTATCCGATGTGGGCCGAGCTCTACGACACCCTCGACGACGACGCCCGCCGGACCATCCGTCAACGGGTGGACGGCCTCGTCGATCCGCCGTTGATCTCCGTGATCATGCCGGTGTTCGACCCTCCGGAGCAGTACCTGCGCGAAGCGCTTGACTCGATCCGTAACCAGCTCTACCAGCATTGGGAGCTGTGCGTGGCCGACGATGCGTCAACGGCCGCCTGGGTGCCGAAGGTGCTCGAGGAATACGCGGCCCTCGACGACCGGATCAAGGTGCAGCGCCGACCGGAGAATGGGCACATCTCCCGGGCGTCGAACACGGCGGTGGAGATGACCACCGGAAAGTGGATCGCGCTGTTCGACCACGACGACCTGATGGCGGAGCACGCCCTGGCTCTAGCCGCTCTGGCGTTGGCCGAGGTACCCGAGGCCGGCGCCCTTTACAGCGACGAAGACCTCATCGACGACGACGGGGTGCGGTCGATGCCGTACTTCAAGCCGGATTTCGACCCGATTCTGCTGTTGGGACAGAATTACTTTTCCCACCTCTGCATGCTCCGGCGGGACCTCGTCGTGGCCGCCGGCGCCTACCGCGAGGGCTACGAAGGCAGCCAGGATTGGGACCTGGTCCTGCGGGTGGTCGAGCAGCTCCGGGCCGACCAGGTGGTCCACGTGCCCCACGTCCTCTATCACTGGCGGGTGCATGCCGCATCGACGGCTTCGTCGGTCGCCGCCAAGCCGTATGCCGTCACGGCGGCCCGCCGGGCGGTGGCGGACCACTTGCGTCGGACCGGGCAACGGGCCCGCGTCCTCCCGGTGGGGGCGAGTGGGTTCAATCGGGTGCAGTGGCAGGTGCCGGACGCCCCGCCGCTGGTGAGCCTCGTCATCTTGCCAAGGACGGCGACGCGGCTGATGCGGTGTGTGGACAGCGCCCAGGTGCGGGCCGGCTACCCGGCGATGGAGACCGTCGTGGTCGACGACGGTGACCGCCGGCCGCCGATCCGCGCCTTCCTCCGCGACCGTGCTCACTTGATGACCGTGGTCACTGACCATCGGGACGTCACCGACGGCGCCCTCCGCAACGCCGGGGCCCGACGGGGCGGAGGAGAGATACTGTGCTTCCTCTCCGACGATGTCGAAGCGGTCACCAACGGATGGCTGGACGAGATGGTCGGCTTGCTGCTCCAACCGGGCGTCGGTGCAGTGGGGGCCAAATTGCTGTACCCCAATGGTTCCATCCAGCACGCCGGTTTGGTCATGGGCATCGGTGGCACCGTCGGCCACATCCACCGGCTGTTCACCAGTCTGGAGCCCGGCTACGGGGGACGCCTGTGGCTTAACCAGTCCTTTTCGGCGGTGTCCTGGGACTGCATGGCGGTGCGCCGAGAAGCCTTCGAGGCGGTCGGCGGGTTCGACGAGGAACACCTGTCTGGGGCCTTCGTCGATGTCGACTTCTGCCTCCGGTTGGGCGAGGCGGGTTGGCGGGTGGCGTGGACCCCTCATGCCGAGTTGACCCGGCACGTGTCGCCGACAGAGCCCCGGGAAACCGACGGCGAGAACGCCATCCGGCTGGCCAGGGAGATCCGCTACCTCCACACCCGCTGGGCCCAGGTACTGGCCGCCGATCCGGCGTACAACCCGAACCTTTCGCTGGCCCACGAGACGGCCCCTCTGGCCTGGCCGCCGCGGGTCACCTACTGCTGACCCGCCCTCCGAGCACAGCGTTCAGCATCGACCCGACCCGATCGGCGAAGGCGAACGGGTCCCCATACCGGGCGTCGGCCAGCTCCCGAGCCTGCTGGCCGAGCGTGTCCCGAAGCTGCCGGTCGTCCAGGGCGTCGACGCAACCCAGGAGCTCGGCCATGTCCCGATACCACAGGCCGCCGCCCAGGGCCGCCGTCCGGGCGGCCGTCGTGCCGGCCGGGACCACCACGGGCGTGCCGTAGCGGGCCGACTCGACGCACTCCCTCGCCAGGAGATCGCCGGGCGCCAGATCCACGGTGACCCGGGCGTGGGCCATCAGCCGCCACAGGTCGGTGCGCGTGTCGATCGACACCACGCCGCGTAGGGCCCGACCCCACCAGGCGGCCGCCAAGCCGTCCTGGACCACGATCAGGTCGCGGTCCGGCAGACCGGCGGCCAACCAGGCGGCGGCCTCCGGTAGACCGGCCGGACCTCGGTCGGTCGAAGACGGTGTGGGCCGCCGGTCCGCCGACGGAGCCCGGTCGGTCAACACGAGGGTGTAGTCAGTGAAGCCGAAGCCGTTGTGCCGCCGGGCGGCGGCCAGCGGGTGCACCGGGACGTGCAGGCCGACGTCGTGCACCCCGGTTCCTCCAGGCCCGCCTCCATCCTCCACCGGCGGTCCGACCACTACGACCGCATCCGGCCCGCCCGGCTCCCGCCGCTCGTTCGCCGCCACGTTCGATGTCAGGGCGACGATCGCCGGATCTGACGCCAACGGCTCCACGAGGACGGCGACCTCCTCCGTGAACCGGTCCACCAGGACCAGGTCGGGGGCGAGCTCCACCGGCCACCGGGCACCCGAGGCCGGCGGCCATCGACGGCCGGGCGCCGCCTCGCCCAGGGGGATCAGATCGAAGAGGCCGTCGCCCACCGCCGGCCCCACCGGGCCGGAAACCAGAACGTCGACGGTCGCCGTCCTGGACAGCGCTCCGGCGATTTGGCGGAGGGCGAAGGCCCACTCGGTCCCGCCTTCCCAGGTCGACGCCAGGACGACGACATGCCGGCGGGCTCCGCCATCAGCCATCCTGCCGGCTGGCTCCCAACCCGTCGGCTGTCTCGGCGCTCAGGTGCGCCCGGATCCGGGTCAGGTCGGCACCGAGCACCTCGACCACCTCTCCCAGGAGCTGCTCGAGCTCGTGCACCCTGTCACCGAGCTCGTCGCAGCGGCGGGCGACGGCGTCGACCGCCTGGATGACGCTGCCGACCAGGGCCCGATCGTGCTGGGACACGTTGCTCAACAGGGCACCGGCGACGGCATCGGCTCGAGCCCGCAGTGATCGCTTCCCCCCGGAACCGGTTCCGGCCGCGCCACCGGGGGCATGAACCTGCGCCCAGGCTTCGTGCATGGCGGTCACGGCTGGGTCTTGGCGGACGGAAGTGGGAGGCCGATCGACCGGCACCGGACGGCTGAGCATGGTCGGCGGCTCGTCGTCCGGCCGGTGAGCCCGTTTCGACAGGTCGGTCACGATGTCCCGAGGGTCGAGCGCCATGCCTGCCACCATCCCTCTTCGTCGGGCCCCCGCAACGCGCAGGACGAGTCTAACCGGGTGAGGTGCCGGTTCAGGAAGGGGTCACCGGCGGCGATCACCGCTTCCCAGCGCCGTACGAACCGGTCGATGTCGCCCACGCTGCCCGAGGTGCCGCGGCTGGGGGACTCGTAGTGCACCAGCTCGGCGGCGGGTTCGTAGACCACCCGGAGGCCGAGCTGGCGGGCCCGGAGGCAGTAGTCGATGTCGTTGAGGTCCACCCCCAGGCTGACGTCGAAGCCGTCGAGCTGGTCGAAGACGGACCGCCTCGTCGCCAGGCAGGCGCCGGTGACCGCGGTGCAGTCCCGGGCGAGGACGGCCATCCCGAGGTAGCCGGGATCGTCCGACGGCAGGCCAACCAGTACGTGCCCCGCCGCGCCCCCGAGGCCGACGACGAGACCAGCGTGCTGCACTTGTCCGGTCGGGTACAGCAACCGGGCGCCGACGGCGCCGACCTCGGGCCGGGTCGCCTGGCCGACCAGGGCGTCCAACCATCCGGCCGACGGGGCCTCGATGTCGTTGTTGAGGAACAGCAGCACCTCGCCGCGGGCCACGTCGGCCGCGGCGTTGTTGAGGGCCGCCCAGTTGAACGGCTGGTCGTCGTGGACGACGAGCACGTCCGCTCGCTCGGCGAGCCGCTCCAGCAGCGTGTGGGTCTCCGGCTCCACCGACCCGTTGTCCACCAGGATCAGTTGGAGGTCGATTCCCGTCGTGGTGGCAGTAACGGAGTCGACGCAGGTCCGGAGGAACCGGGGGGCGTCCCGGAAGGGGATGACCGCGCTGACCGATGGGCTGACCGACGGGCTGACCGACGGGCGGGGCGACGGCTGTCGCCGCACCCGCCGGGCGGCGGGTACCGCGCCGGACCCGGCTGATCCGGCGTCGCCGCGGTGGCAGAGCACCTCGGCGACGTGGACGACCGGGCTGTTCTGCTCGGCGACCCGCAGCAGCAGGTCGTGCTCCCAGCCGTCACCGCGGATGGCGGCGATGCCGCCGGCCGCGTCGAGGACCGACCGCCAGGCCGCCCATGGCCGGCCGACGTAGGGGGTGGACCGCAGCAGCTCGGGCGACCAGTCCGGCTTCAGCGCCGGCGCCACTGGCTGGCCGCCGGGGTCGGTCCGGTCTTCGTCGCCGTAGGCCAGGTCGGCATCGGCCAGCACGGTGGCCAGCAGGGCGACGGCGTCAGGAGCCAGCCGGTCGCCGGGGTCGAGGACGAGGATGGCCGGGGCGGTGCTGGCGGCCAGCGCCGTCGCCATGGCCTCGGCCCTGCTGGTGCCCGGAGGGCAGCGGGTCACCACCGCCCGACCGGCAGGAGCCAGACCGGCGACGTCGACCGGCGTCTCTGGCTCCTCGTGTTCGCCGCCCGCCGTGGCGACGACGGCCAGGGAGATCTCCCATCGATCGGTGGTCTGGCCGAGAACGGCGCGGACGGTGGCGGCCAGGTCCGTCGCCGAGGCGGGGTCGGACCGGTCGGACACCAGTAGGACGGCGACCACCGGGGCCGTCCGAGGCACGGACGCTCTTCGACCGTCCGGATCGGGACCGATCGTGGCCGGGACCCGACCGGCCAGGCGCTTCGCCTCCCGCTCCGACGCCCAGTCCCGGTAACGCGGCAGGTCGGATGCGACGTCGGGTCGGAGAGCCAGGACGTCGCGTGGTGCGTAGAGCACCCGATCGGTCATCGCGCTGGGCGGCTGACCACCCGGACGGCCGGGGCCGCCGAGGCGAGCCGGTCGATGTCGTCCGGGTCGGCGGTGATGACGATGCCGCCACCACGGCTGACGGCGAGGGCGACGGCGTGGGCGTCGACGATGTCCACGGTGCCGGCCCCGGCACCGTGGAGCACGGCCCCGACCGTCCGAGCGAGGTCGAAGTCGGTGGGGACCACCTGCACAGCTGCCTGGCTGCCCGCCGGCTGCGAACGCCGGCTGAGCGCCGATTCGATACTCCGGGTCCGAGCGGCACCCCGACATGACTCGGCGCAGGTGACGGCGGCCACGAGAACCTCACTGCGGCGCTTCCACGCCTCGGTGAGCAGGGCCCGCAGTCGCTCGGGAGGGTGGGACTGGCTCAGGGCGTCGAGGCCGTCTGCGTCGAGAACGACCGCCGGGCTCATCCGACTGCTGGCGTCAGCTGGGCCTCGGCGAACTGATCGAAGGCGGCCGCAGCTTCCTTCGCCGCCTCCGGCCCCACCGGGCCGAGGTCGGCCTCCCAGCGGTCGAGGAGGGCCCGGAGGCTGGCGAGCCGGCCCAGGTGCTCGATGTGCTCGACCAAGGCTCGGTTGACCACGGCTGACAGCCGTTCATCGCCGAGTTGGTGGACGCGGTCGACCAGCTCCTCGTCGACAGTGACCGTTATCTTACGTTTGGCCATATCTTTATACTACCCATGGGCACGGGGCCTCACTGGCGCAGCGGTGAGCCGACCTGCCACGATGCGCGGGTGGCCCGCACCGCGCACATGATGCCTCTGGAGCTGGTGGGCCGGCGGGTGGTGCTGCGGACGTTGACGGAGCGGGACTATGACGAGTGGTTCGCCGTCCGCACCCGCTGCCGGGACTGGCTCGTGCCCTGGGAGCCCCGGCCGAACGGGGCGCCGCCTCCAGCCGAGGACCGGCAGAGCTTCGCCTCCCGCTGCGCCATCCGGGAGCGGGAACGCCAGCTCGGTACCGGCTACGGCTTCGGGCTGTTCGTCGACGGCCGGTTCGCCGGTGAGGTCACCCTGTCGTCCATCCAGCGAGGCCCGTTCCAGAGCGGGCACATCGGGTACTGGGTGGGCCGCGACCTGGCCGGCCACGGGTACGTGCCGGAGGGCGTGGTGGTGGTGCTGCAGTTCTCGTTCGACGCCATCGCCCTGCATCGGGTGGAGATCTCGATCATCCCCCGCAACCGGTCCAGTCTGCGGGTGATGGAGAAGCTGGCCATCCGCCAGGAGGGGGTGGCCCGCGGCTACCTCGAGATCGACGGCCAGTGGGAGGACCACGCCCGCTTCGGCATCACCGCCGAGGAGTGGCAGGTCCGCCGGGCCGAGCTGGTGGGGGGCTGGCTCGGCCACGGGTAGGCTCGGCGGGTATATCAGCAGATATATCATGGCGTCGTGTCCACCTTCGCTGCCCGCTTGAAGGAGGCCCGGGAGGCGGCCGGGCTTACCCAGGCTGCCCTGGCCCGGCGTGCGGGTACCAGTCAGGCCCGGGTGTCGTCCTACGAGAGCGGAGCGGTGTGCCCGACCGCGGCAACTCGTGAACGGCTTCTCGATGCCGTGCGGTGCCGACCGTCGGTGGCGCTGGACCGCCACCGGAAAGAGGTGACGGCACTGGCTGGCGCCCACAAGCTCGGCAACGTCCGGGTGTTCGGATCCGTCGCTTCCGGCCGTGACACCACGTCCAGCGATGTCGACCTCCTGGTGACCGCCGACTCCGACGCCTCCCTGCTCGACCTTTCGGCGTTCGCGGACGAGGTCGAGCGGGTTCTCGGCTATGAGGTGGACGTGGTCACCGACCGTGGGCTTCCCGCCACGTCGTCGATCATTCGGGAGGCCGTCCGGTTGTGAGCGGCCAGCCGGAGGCGGCCGATGAGGGTCGCTTCGTCCCCCGGGAGTCTCCCGCGGCCGGGGGCACCACCGATCCCGAGGGCCTCCGGGAGGACCGGCTGGCCGTGACGTTGCGCGAGGTAGGCGTCTGTCTCCACGATGGTGAGGAGCTAGTCGCCATGGGCAAGGACCGGTTCGACGGGGATTGGGTGGTCCGAAGGGCGGCCAGGAACGTCGTCACCGAGCTGGCGGAGACGGCCACGAGGCTGCCCGACCGCTTCAAGGAACAGCATCCCGACATCCCATGGCGGGCGATTGCCGGCATGCGGAACCGAGTTGTCCACGCCTACGAGCATGCGGACCCGGAGATCGTCTGGAACGTCCTGGCCAACGACTTCCCCGTGATCCGCAGCCAACTCGGGATCGGCGACTTCGGCCAAGAGTAGGGCTGACGAATCTTGCTCTCGGAAGCGCCGTCCGATCGGCGTCGATGTTGGGTACCACTTGACACGACGGAGTACCTCCTCTAATTCTTTGTAAAAGGTAATTTCCTATGTAAGTCCAGAGGGGGACGTTGGTGGCCGTCACGCGCCGCACCAAGATCGGTGGCACGGCCGCTGGGGTCGCGTTGGCCGTCGCGGCGCTCGTGGTGGGCCTCGTCCTCACGGCCGGGGGGAACCCGGCGACGGCCACCCACCTGGCGTCGGACCCCTCACCCACGAACCGATCGGATGTCGGGGGCACTGGGTCCGGGGCCGCCCGGCTCTTCGCACCGGAGGGCAGAGGATCGGCTGGCACGAGCACAGCAGGATCGACGGCACCGCCAGCAAAAGGGACACGGGCGCCGGCGAGCTCGGCTACCTCCACCCCGCGGCCGGTTCCTGGCTCCTCTGCCTCCCCCAGCACGACGGCTCCCGCGGGAAGTGCGGCTCCTATCTCCTTGTCAGCCCCGGCCCCTGTGGTGCCCTCGGCCCCTGGTGGGGCAACAGCCCCGGTCACCCCAACGACGGCGGCGACCCAGGTGGTGGGGCTGATCGGGGTGGCCTGCCCGTCGACCGGCCTGTGCGTGTCGGTCGACTACAACGGCAACGTCCACACCACCACCGACCCGGCCGACCCGGCGCCGCAGTGGACAACGACCGCGATCGACGGTGCACCCCGCTTTTCAGGGCTGTCGTGCCCGACCGCCACCATGTGCGCCGCCGTTGACTACGAGGGCCGCATCTGGACGACCACCGACCCCACCGGCGGGTCCGGCGCCTGGACGGCGACCAAGGCGGTGGAGAACCAACCGTTCACCGGGGTGTCGTGCCCGACGCCTCGGACGTGCGTGGCGGTGGACCTGGGCGGCGATGTGGTGTCGTCGACCGATGCCAATGGCGCTCAGCCCACTTGGTCGACCACCACGGTAAGCCCTCCGGCGGCACTTACGGCGGTGTCGTGCCCGAGCAGCAGCCTGTGCGTGGCCGTCGGGGCGAACGGGACGGCGGTGCGGTCAAGCGACCCCACGGGTGCGGACGCCGGGTGGACCGAGGAGACGATCGACGCCAACCACGTCTCTGCCGTCGGGGGGACCGCCGGAAACTACCTTCTGGGCATTTCGTGTGCGACCACCACGCTGTGTGTGGCGGTCGACGTCGGTGGCGACGTGGTCACCACCAGCCATCCCGCGGGCGGGCAGGCCACTTGGGTCAGCGCCCACGTGGTGACCAACGGCTCGGGGACGCCCACCGTGTCGTGCCCGTCGGCCTCGCTGTGCATTGCCGCCTGGGGTAGGGGCACCATCGTGTCGTCGACTGACCCCACCGGCGGAGCGACGGCGTGGATCCCGGCCACAGCGAAGGGGACGACCGCCATCACCGGGGTGTCGTGCGCCACCGACCAATTGTGCACCGCCGTCTACGCCGGTGGCGACGCCATCACCGGTTCGTCCTAGGCCATCTGATCTCGGTCAACCACAGGGGGGAACATGAAGAAGCAGATGCGAGCCGGCTTCGGGGTCCTGGCCCTGGTCGTCGCCTCGGCGGCGACTACGACCGTCACGACGGCGGTGGCGTCGACCCCGGCCGGGGCGACACCGGTGGCCATGGGGTCGCTGAGCGGCGGGGTGGTCTCCCCGATCCCCGGGACAAGCCGCCTTGATTTCCCCGACCCGACGGTCACCTACTCGGGCGTCGGCAATACCTACTACGCCTATGCCACCGGCACCACCAACCGGTGGACACCCAAACTGCAGGTCCCTCAGCAGTGGAAGGTGGGCGGGGGGACAACAACAACCGGCGTCGGCACACCACCGGGGGTCAACGGTGGGATCGGGTTCACCACCCTCAGCTGCACAACCCATGGGTGCACCGACACCGGCCACCGAACGATGGCCATGGCCCCGACAATCGTCCCCCGGAGCCTCGACATCCGCTACGGCCTGCAGGCCCCGTCGGTGGCCGACATCAACGGTCAGTGGGTGATGTACTACGCCGGCAACTACGAGACCAAGGGGGCCTACGCCGTCTACTACTCGGTCTCGTCCACCGGCACAGGCGGGTTCCACGCCACACCGGCCGAGACACCGCTCATGTACCAGGCCGGCACAGGGGGGTCGACGGACCCGTCGGTCTTCGTCAGCCCGATCGGCCAACCATGGTTGCTGTGGAAATCGGGGACCTATCCCGGCAGCCCTCGTGCACATCTGTGGTCGATGCGCCTCAGCACAAACGGCACGGCCATGCTGCCCGGCGCGACGTCCTACGTCCTGGCCAACCAGCCGACCAGCGGCTGGGCGGCCACAACCATCGAGAACCCCCAGATGGTCTGGTCGGGAGAGACCTATTACCTCTTCTACTCCGGCGGCCCGTGGCAGTCGACCAACTACGCCGAGGGCTACACCACCTGCACCGGGCCGACAGGGGGTTGCGGGACACCGAGTGCCCACGAGATCCTGTCCAGCGGCACAAGCGGCACCTCCGGTCCCGGTGGTGGCTCCTTGTTCACCACCACCACAGGTACCTGGCTGATGGCCTTCCACGGCTGGACCACACCGTGTGCCAATTACCTCTGTGGTGCCGCCCGACAGCTTTACGTCCGGCCGGTCTCGGGCCTCAATCCCCCTTCGTTGCCGAGCATCAGCTCGTTCACGACGTCTGCCACGACAGTCGGCTCGGCCGGTGGCACGATCACCCTCACCGCCCACGCCACACGAGCGGTGAGCTACACGTTCCTCTCGAGCCCCGGCCCCACGGGGATACCGGCCTTCGTGAACACGACGTCGGGCAGCGGCAGTGCCACCGTGAAGATACCGCCGAACACGTCGTCGTCGCCGGTGCACTACACATTCGTCGTGTACGCCACCGGCCCATACGGTGGGCAGGTGAGCACACATGTCAGTGTTTCCGTGGCGGGACTTCAAAACGGTGCCTTTGTAATGCTCCCGAATGGTTCCATATATCGTGACGTCGGGGGCGCCGCGATATATGTCTCCAATTGCCTGCCGTTGGGCGGTTGCCCCACGACGATCCGCGTGACAAATCTCAGTCAATTCTCTCCCACCATCGCCAACGGCACGTTCGTTTACGCCGCCGACGGTGCGCCTCAAGGAGAGGTGGCTCGAGCGGTCGGTGGGGCGGCACTCGGGTTGACGAACTGCGCCACGTTCACAGGCTGTCCCGGACAGGTGGCGGTCAACGGCCAGACGCTGATCAACTACCAGGCAGCCCATCCCACCATCGCCAACGGCACGTTCGTCTACGCCGCCGACGGTACGCCGAAAGGAGAGGTGGCTCGAGCCGCAGGCGATGCTCTATTCGGCTTGACGAACTGCGCTGTTCTCAACGGGTGCTCCGGCCAGGTGGCCGTGAATGGCCAGACGATCTTGAACTACATGTCCGAGTTCCCAACTGCCGTCAACGGGACGGTCGTGGAAGGGCTTCCCTCCGACCAGTATTGGGTGATCAATGGCGGGTCAAAGAGCCTAACCTCCTCTACGCCGAGTGCCGTGGCCCTTAACGATGCAACGATCCAGGCAATCCCCTGACAGTTTCTGTTTGCTGCCCGAGACCTGGGGTCAGCCGTCGGCCGGGTGCACCACCGACGGGGAGTGGCGGAAGAACTGCTCGACGTCGTGCTCGTAGACGTAGGACGCCGGACGGCGGCCGGCGCCACGGCGGAGGCGGACGTCGCCGACGAAGCTGCGGACGGCGCCGGGGCTGGTGGAGCGGTAGTCGAACCCGGTGTCAACCAGGCGGGTGGTGTCGACCCCCCGGCCGTAGCGGAGGAGGGCCTCGAGCTCAGGTGGCAGGTCGAACAGTCCGAGGTGGACCAGGGGGCTGAGGGCCAGGGCCGGCCGGACGGGTGGCAAGGGGATCAACCGGGTGCCGCAGAGGGCGGCCACTTCGCTCCAGGTGAGGCGGCCGGCGCCGGCGACGTTGAAGGTCCCACCGATGCGGTGGCGGGTGACGTGCTCCAGGGACCGGACGACGTCGTCCTCCTGGACGAACTGCAGCAGGGGGTCGAAGCCGAAGATGGACGGGCAGAGGGGGCGGGACAGGTTCTGGCTGAGGGAGGTGACGATGTCGGTTCCGAGGACGTCGGCGAACCGGAGGACGGTGACGAGGACGCCGGGGTTGTCGTCGACGAAGTCGCGGACGAGGCCCTCGGCGTCGACGAGGGACCGCTCGACCGGGGTGCGTGGCGACGTCGACCGGGGGGTGTCCTCGGTGAAGGTGGCCGGGTCCTGCTCGGTGGACCCGTAGACCAGGGTGGACGACTTCACGACCACATGACGCACCGGCGACCCCGGAGCCCCGGCGGCGGCCAGCAGGTTCATGGTGCCGATGACGTTGATCTCGTGCAGGGCCCGGGGGCGGGCCTGGGTGGAGTCGACGGCCAGGAAGGTGTGGATGATGGTGTCGACCTGGGTGGCCCGGACGATGCGGTTGAGGATGGAGTAGGTCTGGTCGGCCCGGACGAACTCGGCCCGCTCGAACCGGACCGACGGGGCTAGAGATCCGAGGCCCAGGATCACCTCCATGTCCGGGTCGCCTTCGAGGGCCTGCACGATGCGGCCGCCCCAGAAGGTGTCGGCTCCGGTGACCAGCACCCGTCGTCCCATGGCCGCCGACCTAACCGAACCAGACACTGCGACGGTGGCGCAGCATGTCGTAGACGGCGTCCTGCAGGCGGGTTCGTATGCTCTCGGCCTCGTCCATCACCCGGCTCTTCGAGTACCGGTCCTGGCTGGGTGGGACGTCGAAGGTGACCGGGTCGAGGACCCGCAGCCGGAACTTGGCCGGGAACGGCACGACCACCCCGAGCGGCCCCATCAAGAGGCAGTTGGCGGTGACCGGGAAGTAGGGGAGGCCGAGGGCCTTGGCGACGGCGGGGAGCCGCATGACGATCGGCATGGTCTCCTCGGAGCCGACGACGGCGATCGGCACCACCGGGACCCCGGCCCGCATGGCGATCTCCACGAATCCACCGCGACCGAACCGGCGTAGTTGGTACCGGTCGGTGAACGACTTCGACGGCCCCTTCGTCCCCTCCGGGAACACCAGGGCGAGCTGCCGCTGGTCGTGGAGGAGCCGGTAGGCGTTGTCCGGGCGGGCCGGCACCCCGCCGGCCCGGCTCCACAAGGTGCCCACCACCGGGATGGTCCGGAAGAAGTAGTCGGCCATCCCGTACACCGGGCGGCCCAGCTCCTTCTCGACGCCGTGCATGATGACCGGGGCGTCGGACGGTATGGCGCCGCCATGGTTGGCGATGAGCAGCGCCCCGCCGTCGGTCGGGATCTTTTCCAGCCCGTCCCATTCCGCCCGGAACCACTTCGAGTACATCGGGTCGTAGAGCCGGCGAACCACCCCCCGAACCCGTTCGGACCGTCCCCACTCGTCGACATCGGAGAGGCGGCCCCCGTCGGCGGCCTCTGGCATCCGGACGCCATCGGCTTCGGGTGGCCGGAGGAGCACGATGTCCGTGGGCTCGCTACTGCCAGTCGCCGTGGGCTCCGTATTGTCAGTCGCCGTGGGCTCCCTACTACCAGTCGCCGTGGGCTCCGTGCCGGTTGCCACGTCGCAATCGTACCGACCGGGGCCGGTACGGCCCAGGGCCGCCGCGTCGGTGGAGACGGGTCAGGGCCGGCCGGCACCGACGAGGTCGGTGTACCAGACGGGGGAGTACGACACGGTGGTGCCGGTGTAGGGGGCCTGGATGACGGTGCCCGACCCGACGTACATGACGACGTGGTCGATGATGCCGTCTGTGTCGAGGTTCTTGTAGAACAGCAGGTCCCCCGGCTCCAGGGCGTTCAGCGACACGTGGGGGATGGCGGCGTACTGGGCTGTGGCCGTCCGCGGGATGGACACCCCGGCTTGGGCCCACGCCCACTGGGTGAGCCCCGAGCAGTCGAAGCCGTGGCCCGGGGACTCGCCGCCCCAGGCGTACGGGACCCCGAGCTGGCTCTCGGCGGCCTGTACCGCGGCCTGGCCGGCCGCGGTGGACGACCCGCTGGACGCCACAGTGAGGACCGGGGTCGGGGTCGATCCCGACCCCGACGACCCGCTGGACCCGGACGAGCCGCCGGACCCCGACGACCCGCTCGGCCCGGAGTGACTGGCCGCCGAAGCTGCGGCCTGGTTGGCTGCGGCGGTGGCGGTCGCTCCGGCGCTGGGTCCGCCCACCGTGGAGGCGACGGCTGCGGCGCTGGCGGCCTGCTGGGCAGCTTGCTGGGCGGCTTGGGCGGACTTGGCGGCGGCGGCTGCCGCCGCGGCGGCAGCCGCCTGGGCCTGAGCTTGGGCGGCCACCTCCTGGGCGAGGGTGCCCTTGACCTGCTGGAGGGTGGCTTCGGCGGCGGTGGTGGCGTTGGTGTTCGCCTGCTGGAGGGCCTGGGCCTGTGACGCCGCGGCCTGGGCCTGCTGCTGCTGTTGTTGCTGGCTGGCCTGGGTGGCCTCCAGCTTGGCCTCCTGTTCGGCCAGGGCGGCCCGGTCGCCGGCGATGTCGCCGATGGCGGTGTTCTCGTACTCGGACCGGGCGGCGACGCTGGACGCCGAGGTGGAGAACATGGCCGAGATCTGGGTGGCCGACGCCCCGGACACGTACGCCGCCACGGCGTCCTTGGCCAGCTTGGCCCGGTCGGCGGCGATGTTGGCCTTGGTGCTGGCGATGGTGGTGGCGGTGGCGGCCAGCTGGGCGTTGACGGTCTGGAGGGTCTGCTGGGCGGCGTCGTACTGCTGGCTCAGGGCGGCCGTCTGGGCCTGCTCGTGGGCGATGGTGGCCTCGAGGCCCGATACCTGGTTCTGGGTGGCGTTGATCTGTGTCTGGGTGGGCACCGTGGTGGTGCTGGTGGTCCCGGTGGCCCCGGCGGTGGTCGTGCCCAGCGACAGGTCGGCACAGGTCCCGACCAGGGGACCGGCCACGACCATGACCATCGCGGCGGCCCCACCCGCCAGTACGTGCGGAAGGAAGCGGCGCGTGCTCCGACAATTCACAGCAGCCACTTCTGTAACAGTAACCCCTGTAGCCACAGAAACCAAGGGGTTTCCATCTCGGTGACCTGGACATTGCCTACCGTCGGTGGCCCACCGGCCCGCCACGACCTCTGGGCCTCTAGGGTGCTTCTGTGGACGGCATCGTAGAGGTGGCCGGCGGGAGGGTGCGGGGGCGGGAGCGCGACGGGGTGTGGGCGTTCTCAGGGATCCCGTTCGCCGCACCGCCGATCGGCCGGCTGCGGTGGCGACCGCCCCAGCCGGTGGTCCCCTGGTCGGGCGTCCGAGAGGCCGCCGAATTCGGCCCCATCGCCCCCCAGACCCCGCCGATCCCCGGGGTGGCCATCCAGGGGGACCCCGAGGTCCAGGACGAGGACTGCCTCACCCTGAACGTCTGGACGCCGGTTGCCGACGGCGGACGGCGACCGGTGATGGTCTGGGTGCACGGCGGCGGGTTCACCACTGGCACCGGCGCCAGCCTCCTCTACCGAGGTGGCGACCTCGCCCGGCACGGCGACGTGGTGGTGGTCACCTTCAATTATCGGCTGGGCGCCCTCGGGTTCCTCGGCCACCCGGCCCTGTCGGGCGGGACACCGTCGGGGCAGATCGGCAACTGGGGGTTGGCCGACCAGGTGGCCGCCCTCGACTGGGTCCGGCGGCACATCGGGGAGTTCGGCGGCGACCCCGACAACGTGACCGTCTTCGGCGAGTCGGCCGGCGGCATGAGCGTCTCGGCCCTCCTCGGGGTGCCCGCCGCCCGGGGCCTGTTCCACCGGGCGGTCATCGAGAGCGGGCCGCCGTACACGCAGACGCTGGACCGCGCCGGCCATGCCGCCCGGGATCTCATGGCCGTCCTCGGGCTCGCCGACCTCAGCCGGGACGCCTTGGAACCGGTGCCGGCCGACGAGCTGGTGGCGGCCACCGCGGCGATGCAGAACCGGCCGCCCCGGCCCGGCGAGCTGCCGTTGCCCTTTCTCCCCGTCGTCGACGGCCGGTTTCTACCCCGGCCGCCGGAGCAGGCGGTCGCCGCCGGCGATGCCGCCTCGGTGGAGCTGCTGATCGGCACCAACCGGGACGAGCTCACCTTCTTCGTCCTCGGCGACCCCACCGCCCGTGGTCTCGACGATGACAGCCTCCTCGACCGCATCGGTCGGGCGGCCCCGGGGGTGCCGCCGGAGTGGGTCGTCGAGGCCTACCGGTCGGCCCGGGGGTCCCGCGGCGAGCCGGTAGGCCCCCTGGACCTGTGGGTGGCCGCCGGCAGCGACCTGGTGTTCCGATGGCCGTCGCTGCAGCTGGCCGCCGCCCAGCAGCGCCATCAGCCGGCCACCTTCGTCTACCTGTTCACCTGGGAGTCACCGGCCTTCGGCGGCGTCCTCGGGTCCTGCCACGCCCTCGAGATCCCGTTCGTGTTCGGCTCCGTCCGGCGGCCGGTCATCGGCGCCTTCGCCGGCTCGGGTCCTGACGCCGAGGCGCTGTCCGACCGGATGCAGCAGGCCTGGCTGTCGTTCGCCCGAGCCGGCGACCCCTCCCACGAGGGCATCGGGCTGTGGCCAGCCTGGGACCCCGACCGGCGGGCCACCATGGTCTTCGGGCCCCGGACCGAACTGGTCGACGCCCCCCGCAACGACGAGCTGGCCGCCTGGGGGCCGCTGTCCCCGGCCGCCGACCGCGACCCGCGGAGTTGATCGGGCACCGGACTACGGTAGGTGAGTCCCGGTTGCGGCGGCCCGGGGGACGTAGCCCAATTGGCAGAGGCAGGGCGCTTAAACCGCCTCCAGTGAGGGTTCGAGTCCCTCCGTCCCCACTGACCTCGCTGATCTGGCCCAACGGGAACGCTGTTTCCCATGCGCGAACCGGACCCGACAGTAGGCCGTGACCCAGCCAGGCGGCGGCCGCCGCGTCAGGCCGGGCGGGGCAGCTCGACGTGGCCGGCCTGGCCGAAACCGAGCAGTCAGAGGCGTTCCGGATCCTGCAGAGCATGATCCATTCCCTGCGCGAGGACAACGACGGTACATAGCTCGTCCCCGACACACGTCTTGGCCCGGACAGGAGTACAGCTGCACGTGAAGACCGGTGCCGGCGACCTCAAAGCCGGACAGAACCCGACTACGCCCTCTTCTGCGATGAGCCGGTTCGGGGTGTAGGTCGGAGGCCGTCCATCAGGATGTTCAGCAGGCGACTTGCCCTGGCGCCGTGCTCGGGCGGGCGGGCCACGGTGAAGATGCCGATGAGGCTGGCCGCGATGTCCTCGGCGGTGACGTCGACGCGGAGCTCCCCCGTCACGCGGCCGGCGTCGAGGATGTCGTCGATGGCGGCGAGCAGCTCGGTCTGGGTTTGGGCATGGGCGATCTCGCCCGATTCGATCATGGCGAGGAGCGTGTCGAGCATGCCGTTCTTGGTCGCGATCCAGTCCCCGAACAGGTCCATCCAGCGTCGCATCGCCGCCGGCGGGGAACAGTTGGCGAGCAGCTCGTGGGCGCCGGCGGTGAGCCGGGCGACCTGATCGCGGTAGACCGCGTCGACGAGAGACTCGCGGGTGGGGAAGTGTCGGTAGAGCGTGGCGATGCCGACCCTGGCTTCGCGTGCGATGGCGCGCATCGACGGTTCGGTGTCGGCAGACACGAACACGCGGGTCGCGACGTCGAGGAGTTGGTTGCGGTTGCGAGTTGCGTCCGCTCGCCGCATGCGAGTTTCTGGCTCGGCCAAACGGATCACGCTCCGGTTATGGTACGGTGCCTCGTATAAACGGAGCGTAGTCCGTTTCTCGTCGCCGTCATTCGCCGCCAAAGGAGGCTAGGAGCATGCAACAGCCGAGTGTCAACACATCGGCAAGCACGAGCCGAGCGGTCCAGCTCGAGTCATACGGCGGCCCCGAGGTCCTGAGCCTCCGCCAGGTACCCGTACCGCAGGCCGGCTCGGGGCAGATCCGTGTGCGAGTCACCGCGGCTGGACTGAACCCGATGGACTGGTTCATGACCTCCGACGCAGAGACCGCCACTCGGTTCGGCTTGAGCCTGCCCTCCGGGTTCGGCACCGACTATGCCGGGGTCGTCGACCAGGTCGGTGACGGAGTCACCGAGTTCGCGGCGGGCGACCGGGTGTTCGGCGGCGCCCTCTCCCGCGCTGTCGCCGACTACGTACTAATAAGCGTCCCCGGGACCATTGCCGCGGGCGGCGACGCGCACCATACGCCCGGCGGCGTCGACGACCGCACCGCTGCCACCCTGGCCATAGCAGGATGCACGGCCGCCGCCGCCCTCGCTGTGGTCGATCCCGGCCCGAGCGACACGCTGCTCATCGGGGGCGCGGGAGGCGGGGTCGGCGTGTTCACCGTGCAGCTCGCTTGCCTCGCAGGTGCGCGAGTGGTCGGGACGGGATCAGCGACGTCGGCCGATGCCCTGCGGGCCCTCGGGGCCGAGCCGGTTGCCTATGGGGACGGCCTGGTCGACCGGCTCCGTGCCCTGGTTCCCGCCGGCGTCACTGCGGCCATCGACCTCTACGGGACGGACACGGTGCGAGCGGCACGAGAACTTGGCGTGCCTGACGAGCGCATCACCACCATCGCGGCACAGGTCAACGGGATCACGCCGGCCAACGGTGCCAATGCCACCCCCGGCGCCATAGAGGAGATTGCTCGCCTGGTCGCGGCAGGTCAGCTCCGTGTGCCGATCGCGGCAGCCTTTCCGGTGGAGCAGATCCGGGCCGCGGTCGAGCTTCAGGCCGGCCGGCACGTGCATGGCAAGGTCGTCATCGACCTCTAGCTTTGCCCGCTGGGAACAGAGGCCTGTAGGCCGCCGTCGTGCGGTGGGCGAGGCACCGGCGGCCGACGCCGTTCGGTCAGGACCCGTAGCGTCGGGTCAAAACCTCCATGTTGTGGCCGTCGGGGTCGCCGAAGTAGAAGCCTCGGCCGCCGTCCCTGGTGTTGATCTCACCCGGGTGGCGGTGACCGGGATCGGCGAAGTAGGCGATTCCCTCATCGCGTACCCGTTCGAAGATGGGATCGAATTCGTCGTCGTCCACCAAGAAGGCGAAATGCTGCGGGGTGACGTCGACCGCGTCGTCGTAGTCGAGCGACACACCGTTGCCGACCTCGACCGTGACGAAGTGGCCAAAGGCTCCGGGAGGGTCGAGGCCGAGGATCCGGGCGAGGAAGCTCGCCGAGGAGTGCTTGTCCCGGCTGGCGATGATCGTGTGATCCAACTTGGCGACCACGGCGCGCCTCCCTCCGCCGGCACCCGGTCCGGCGCCCTCCACGTTATGCCTCGGCCCAGCCCGGTCCTCGGCGGCCCGAGGCCGGCCTCACTAGGATCGAGTTGATCGAAAGGGAGGCAACGTGAGCGAATACGACGTGCGGATGGTGGTCCTGTCGACCGACGACCTGGACGAGTCGATCAAGTTCTACACCGAGACCCTCGGCTTCAGCCTGAAGTTCCGTGACGGGGCCCACTACGCGGCACTGGACGGAGGGTCGATCACGCTCGCCCTGGCGACCAAGATCGACCACCCCATCCCCGGGCAGGTCGTCGTCGGGATCAAGACCGACGACGTCGACGGTGCGGCGGAGGCCATCGAGGCCAACGGTGGGGGGATCGTCAAGCACCCCTACAACGACGCGCACGAGCGGCGTGCGGTGGTCTATGACCACAAGGGCAACGGCCTCGTCTTCTACAGCCCGCTGCCCAAGTAACCCCACAGCGGTGATGGTGCAAGCCGCAGTCAGCGGTGTGCCCCGACCGGCGGGCACTCGCCACTTCTGAAAGGCGCCGACCTGGTCCCCGTGCCTTCTGCTTGACCGCTACTGCCTCGGGTTCCGTCGCATTATGACGAAGAACTCGCAGTCGTTCTCCAGGGTGGGCCCGGCCACTTCTACCGTGAAGTCACAGAGACCAAGGAGGCGCAGCTCCTCGATCTGCTCGAGGAAGGAATCGCGCGAGAACACCCAGACGTGGGTGCTCATCTGCACGCCAGACTGTGCTTCTCGGCACCGTTCGTTGACTTCGTCCCAGCTGAAGACACGGGGCGCCAGGCGCGGATCGGCGCCGGCCCACAGCTCTACGGTGCTGATGCTCACCATGGAGCGGTAGTGGTCGTAGACGGCCCGCAAGGAGGGGGTCGTCCGGCCACGCTCGTCGATGAGCTGGCCCATGGTCGTTTCTGGCCGCAATGCGTCGAAGGTGTAGCGGCGGTCGGGAACAGCGAGGAAGAGCTGGCCTCGATCCGCCATGACATCGGCCAACGACCCGAGCCATCCGATGAGGTCGGCGGTGTGCTCGATGACGTGGGAGGCGATGACCCAGTCATAGGGTGCATCCACCATGACGGCTTCGCTGAGCGACTGCGTACCGATGGCGAAGTCGACGTCGACGATATCGGCTACGTCGACATTCGGATCGAGGGCGTACTGGCGGTGGAGGGTCGCCGTGTCGAAGACGTCCACATATCTGACGTCATGACGGTCCTTGGTGGCGATGGGTTCGTGGAGGGGTCCGATCTCCAGTCCACGACCCTCCGTATCCACCAGGTCGAGCACGCGTCGCCGACGCTCCTCGCTCACATCCGGTGAGCTTATAGAACCCGCCTCCCCCACCACCAGCCTCGCACCGGCGGGCGCGTTCAGACTCGGCCGACCGTCTTCGGGAGCCTCGGGAGGTACGCCGATGTCGCCCGGCGTGGGGATGTCGGCGAGTAGGTTCCCTTGCCGATGGGTGCCAGACGCGGTCTGTGGGGCCGCCGGAAGGGCGCCGGGGGGTCGGTCCCGGCCGAAGCGGCCGGTGTCGCCGGCCCAGCGTCGGCGTCGTCCGACCTGGCCAACCCCGACCCGACCGGTGGCCCGCTGTCCTTCGGCGAGTGGGTCGCCCGGTACGACACGCCGGACGACGCCGCCAGGGCCGACGTCGACCGACGGGTCGGGGAGCTGGTGGATCCCCCGACGATCAGCGTGGTGTTGCCCGTCTACGACCCGGCGGTGCCGCTGTTGCGTGCAGCCGTCGAATCGGTCCTCGCCCAGTGGTACCCGCACTGGGAGCTCTGCATCGCCGACGACTGCTCCACCGACCCGGCCGTCGCCATCGTCCTCGACGAGTACGCCGCGGCCGATTCCCGGGTGAAGGTGGTCCGGCGGGCCGAGAACGGCCATATCGCCGCCGCCACGAACTCCGCCCTCGCCGACGCCACCGGCCGATGGGTGGCGTTCTTGGACCACGACGATCTGCTGGCGCCGAACGCCTTGGCCACCATGGCCCTCCATCTGGCCGCCCGGCCCGACGCTGGCCTGGCGTACAGCGACGAGGACCTGGTCGACGCCGAGGGCCATCGGATCGCCCACTACTTCAAGCCCGACTTCGACCCGCTGCTCCTGCTCGGCCAGAACAACGTCTGCCACCTTTGCCTGGTGCGGCGCGACCTGTTGGTCGGCGTCGACGGCCTCCGGGAGGGCTACGAAGGCAGCCAGGACTGGGACCTCGTCCTGCGGGTCACCGAGCGGCTCGACCGCCACCAGGTGGTGCACGTGCCGGAGGTCCTCTACCACTGGCGCACCCATCCGGCGTCGACGTCCGCCTCGTTGGCCGCCAAACCCTACGCTGCGGCCGCGGGGTTCCGGGCCGTCCGCGACCACTTGGAACGCCGGTACGCCGCCGGCTCGACCCCGGCGATCCGGCCCATCCCGGGGCTCGGGTGGAACCGAGTGGACTGGCTGTTGCCCGATCCGGTTCCCCTCGTGACCATCGTCGTCCGGTCGACGGCCGGCGACCGTCTGGACCGGTGCCTACGGAGCATCTGGCACCGGACCACTTATCCCCGTTACGAGCTTGCCGTCGTCGGGTCGGGAACGACCTCGCCGGCGGTGGCCGATCTCCTGCGGCGGGAGGCCGGCCGGGTGCGGCTGGCCACCGCCGCCGCCGCTGACGGGGCTCCAACGGTTGAGGGCCCGGTGCCGCCTTCGACCCTGGCCGCCACCGGCGCCGCACTGGCTACCGGCGACGTGCTCTGCTTCTTGGACGACGCCGTCGAGGTGGTGTCGTCGGACTGGCTGGACGTGCTGGTCGGCCTGGTGTCGCTGCCCGGGGTGGGGGTGGCCGGGGCGGCACTCCGCCTGGCCGACGGCCGGCTGCGGGACGCGGGCCTGGTCCTCGGCCTCGGCGGCGCCGTTGGCCCGGCCTGTCCCGGGCTGGACCGGCTGGACATCGGCTACTGGGGACGGGCGGCCCTGCCCCGACAGGTATCGGCAGTGTCGGGTGACGCCCTGGTGATCCGCCGTGACGCCTGGGATGCGGTTGGGGGGTTCGACGGGGAGCACCTCCCCGGACCGTATGCCGACGTGGACCTCTGCCTCCGCCTGGCCGACGCTGGCTGGGCCACCGTGTGGAGCCCGTTCGCCGAGCTGTCGTGGTCCGGGCCGGCGTCCAGTGACTGCCCCGTCGGGGACGCCGATGGGCAAGGAAAGGACCGGGCGGCTGCGTACCTGCGGGAGCGATGGGGGGAGCGGTTGGACGGCGATCCGACGTACAGCCCCAACCTGACGCTCCAGTGGGCGGACTTCAGCCCAGCGGATCCTCCGCGACGCCACCCCCTGAGTCCCCGGTAGACGTCCGGAGGCTCCGGGTCCGGGCCACCGGTAGACGATCAGCCCTGGGGCAGGAAGAGAGCCGGGGTGGGGACGGGCCTTGGGAGCTCGTTCTGGTTCGGCCCGGCGAGAATCGCTCTGGCCAGGGACGACGATGCGGCGGAGCGGCGAAAACTCAGGCGGGATGACCTGGGCTTTTGCCAATTCGCCGTTGGCTGAACCCCAGCAAATGGCCGAGGTCGACCCGGCGAACCGAGCAAATGGCCGAAGCCGGCCCGGTGGCGGCGGCCCGACCCGGGGTCAGCGCGGAGCGCGGGCCACGATGGGCCAGCCGCACGGATCGTTCCAGAGAATGCCGTGCTCGGGAATGGGCTGGTCGAACGGGGCGACGTCGACGAACCCCACCCGACGGAGGCTGGCCAGCAGATCGGGGAGGGCCAGCAGTCGCATCTCCAGGGTGGCCCCGGGACCACCGTGGAAGACGAGGTTCTCGAACACCTCGATGGCGCCGGAACGGGTGCGGTTGACCAACACCTGGTCGCCGCCGAGGGTGACGAGGTCGTACTGGTACAGGTCGGGGAAGTGCTCGTCGGTGGGCCCGTCGGGCTTCAGCGGCACGGTGAGCACCAGCACGCCGCCCGGCTTGAGCACCCGGAGGATGTTGGCCAGGGCCTGCTCGTAAGGGGGCGCCACGTGCTCGAGGACGTCGGAGGAGATGACGAAGTCACAGGACCCGACCATGTCACCCTCGACCGGCGCCATGACGTCGAACTGCGGGGGCTCGTCGTAGAAGGTGTTCCGGTACGACAGCCGCTGGGCCAGCCGGACGGCGTAGCCCTCCCAGTCGGACATGCCGAGTCCGGTGATGCGGAAGTCGGTGGGGAACCGGTCCATGGGCCGGGACTCGCCGAACAGGGCCACCGACACGGCGGCCACCACGCTGCGCCAACGGACGATGGAATGGCAGGCCGAGCAGCTGTTCGCTTCACGGCCGAGGTCTGCTCGGGTCACCGTGCTGGTGGCTCCGCAGATGTTGCAGACGAACCGGACCGCCTGCTGGCCGTCCTGGCGTGGCGTCTGGCGGCGGATGAGCCGCCGGAGCAGAGTCGTGGGGGTCGTGCTCATTGCATCCTCTCCGGGTCGGGGATGTAGCCCGACGCCATCAGTACCCGGCGGTCGGTTCCACAAAAATCGTCGTCGACCACCAGCCGGGTGGTGGTCGACGGGCAGGTGAGGGCGCCGGTGGCCATCATCGTGACCAGGCCGAGCACCGCGGTCGGGTCGATCGGGACGTCGAGGATGGATGGCCCGTAGGCGGCCAGGAGGTCTTCGACGTAGCGGGTGGCCCCTCCCTGCAGCTGCGCCACCACCTCCAGCTCGTCAGCGGTGCGGTACTCGGGGCGGAAGTGGGTCACCGCCTGGCCGCCCACCATCTCCACGCGTTCGACCTGGCCCTGCGGCGCAGTGAGGAAGGCCTCCAGGAGGATCGAGTGGCGATGGAACGGGGAGGACGCCGTCCATTTGGGGACGTCCTCGGCGAAGCAGCCGTAGGCCGCTCCACCGGCTTGCTCGACGTTGTGGGCGCTGGACAGGGTGCCCATGTAGAAGCCGCCCAGACCCCGGCCGATCAGCCGCTGGAGGTGCTTCTGGATGGTGGCGGAGTACCCGATGTCGACCACGCCGGCCGACCCCGAGGCCAGCCCGACTTCGCTGAGGTACCTGGTCATTTCGGGGAGCTCGCGTGCGCCGTGCTCGACGATGACGTCCTCGAGCTCCCTCAGGATCTTGGCCGCTGGCACGTCGTCGTCCGGCAGGGTGATCGACAGGTCGGTGAAGCGGTGGCCCGGCGGCAGGACCAGCCCCAACCGACTGGCGAGCAGGCCCCCGACGGTACCGGAGAAGCCGAAGCCCCGAAGGATCTGGTCGGGATCGAAGGCCAACGCCTGCACCGGGGCCATGGTGGACCGACGGGAGACCTGTAGGTAGGTCGACGGCGGAAGCTTCCGCCGGCCCTGCGCCCGGGGGCCCGTGGCCTGAAGACTCTCGGAGCGGAGCCGCTCCCACAGCTGCTGCAGCAGGTAGCCCTCGCGGGAGAGGAAGTAGAGATGGTCGACGTCGGCCAGGGCACGGTGCTGGGCCAGCCAGACCAGGAAGGCCATGGCCACCGGTCCGAACATGGTGTACCCGAGCTGGTCGGCGTCGCCGACGACCAGCGGCTCGAAGTCCTGGCCGGCCAGGAACGGGTCGTTGGCCAGCGTGGCGGTCACCGGGCCGAGGAGCAGGTCGGTGCCCCAGTGGTCCGGACCGGCGGCCGAAAGGCACCGGAACCCGCGCAGCCCCAGCAGGACGGTGGGGTTCATGCAGTGGAACGTCCGCAGGCCCCGCTCCTGGGCGGCCTGGATGTCGGACCGCTCGTTGTCGCCGACGTGCAGCCACCGCCCCGCCGGGACTCCTTCGCGCTCTAGCACCAGGTCCCACAGGTCCCCCCGGTCCTTGCGGACCCGCTGTTCCGACGACAGGTACAGCTCGTCGAAGCAGCTCCGGACGCCGGCGGCGTCCAGCAGCCGTTCGACGTGGGCCCGCTCGAAGTAGGTGTCGCTGACCGCCACCACCCGCTTGCCGGATGACCGGGCGTAGGACAGCGCCTCCACCAACGCCGTCCGCGGCACCATGGTGGCCAGGTCGTCGGCCAGCTCGGTGGCCATCCCGTCGGCCAGGGTGGCGTCGTCCCAGGAGGCGACGCCAGACATCTCGCCGTAGATCTCCGACAACGACACGTCGCCGGCCCAGTTGCGCCGCCGGCGAGCCTCGTCCTCGGCCCGCTTGCGGTCGCCGAAGAAGTCGGCGGCCCGGTCGGCGCCGGCGACCCGGAGCCCGGCCAACCGGACGACGGCGTCGGGCCGGGCGGCCCGGCGGGTGAGGACGGTGTCGAACAGGTCGAACGACACCACCTCGGCGTCGTCGATGGCCCGGCGGAGGTCGCCGGCGGAGAGCTGTTGGTACTGATCGAGGTTCCGGGACTGCCACTCGTACTGGAAGGCGCCAGTGTCCCGGTCGAAGGCCACGAACCCGTACCCCTGCGAGCGGGCCAGCGGCACGAAGCACCGTTCGATGGCATGGGCGAGGGTGCCGTCGGTCTGCCCGGCTTCCACCGGAAAGTCGTCGAAGGAGAACCCGGCGTCGAGGAGCGGGCGGATGGCGTCGACCCGGGCCCAGAACATCCCACCGACCGGGTAGTCGAAGTAGCCACCCGTCGGGTACCGGGTCACGCCCAGCCGGCCGAACAGTCCCGGGGCCTGGGCGGCGTTGCTCAGCCAGTGGTGGGCCCAGTACGGCATGGTGGCCGCCGTCGTCGGCATGAACAGGCCGATGGGCGGCCGATCGCCGACGGGGGACAGCAGCTGGAGGGCCGCCGACACCACGGCCGGAGAACCGACCAGCGACGACACCAGCTGGTCCCGCCAATCGGCCTGGTCGCGGCCGGTGAACAGCGAGCGTTTGGTGTGCAGGTGCAGCAGATAGTCGTGGGCGGCGATCTCGCCCGCGAACTCGGCGACCAGCGGGCCGAAGTTGCGGCCCCGGTTGGGGACCACGCGGACATCTGCCACCGTGCTCAGCCGATGGCGCCGGATGGTCGCCAGGGCTTCCGCCTGGCCGGCATCGGTGGAGGTGGAGACGAGCAGCGTGAACGGGAACCGGAGGGCGCCGAGGGACCGGCAGATGCGGTCGAAGACGTCGGGGTAGTAGGCGTGGACCATGACCGCCACGGTCCCTGGTGCCGGAGGGTCGGCCACCTGGGTGACCAGCAGGTTCTCACGGCCGGCCGGTGCTGGGACCGGGACGGACCGGGCCCGGCGGCCTTCGGCCGGGTCGGCGCGGAGGAAGTGCACCAGCGGGTCCCGCCCGCTGGCCGCCACGTCGGGGTTTTGCTCCAGGTACCACGGGACGTCGAACAGGGGCCCTGGCTGGCGGCCCTCGTCCCGGCCGTGACGCAGGTAGTGGTGCGACGGGGACCCTCCGGCCGCGGCGACGTCGGGGTACCGGGCCAGGTACCAGCGGGGGTCGAAGTAGCCGGACTGCTCGATCAGTCGGTCGGCCGCCCGCCTTCCGGCACCCTGATGGAGGCGGGCAGTGGCGGCCCGTTGCAGCGATCGACCCCGCCGGAGCACGGTCGATCGGCGCCAACGGCCCATCGACGGAAGTATACCGGCCACGGTAAAAAGGCCCTGTTCAGCCGGCACCCGGGGCTGGACCACCGGAGGCCGGCCAGGGGCTCACCCGGGGCTCAGCTGGTGGTTCAGGGTCACCAGACCGGCGGCGCCGGCCTCGGCGTTGCCTGTGGCGTCGTAGACGTCGCCGTGCTGGACGAAGTTGTAGACCTGCACGTTGCTGACGGTCGCCGGAGCGGTGGCGGCGATGGTGACCTGGTCGCCGACGCTGCCGTTCGGGAAGGCGGAGGCCGGGAACTGGACCTGGTACGTCTGGGGCCCACCGTGGACGGTGACCGTCTGGGTGGGCGCCCCGACCATGCCGACCTGGAGGGTGACCGACGACCCACCCGGGACCGAGGCGACGAAGCTGACGGTGGTCGGGTCGCCGGCAGCACCGGCCAAGTCGCCGACGTTGAAGGTCTGGGAGACCCTCGAGCCGGCCTGCATGGCCAGACTTCCGCCGTTGGCGGACGATGGTTTCACCTTCCCGGCGACCGTCCACCCCGACGTGCCGAGCCCGAACGACGAGTTGTAGATCGGGCTCTGCCGGTAGTCGCGATAGGTCCACAGGGAATAGCCGAGCGTGTACTGCTTCATGAGGGAGGCGCTCTGCTCCAAGAACGAGGGGACCTGTGTCTCGGGTAGGCCGGCCGATGTGGCCACCTGGGGACTGTTGCTGACGATCTCGTACTCGAAGATGAACAGCGGCAGGCCGCCGGACCGGGTGTGCATTGTCGACAGCGTGGTCTGCAGCGCGGTCAGGGCGTCGGCCACGGTCTCCACCTTTGTCGACGACGGGTCATTCATGTAGGGGTCGAAGTACATGCCGATGTACGAGGTGCCCGGCAGCTTGTAGGTATCGGCGTGCGAGTACAGGCCGACCTCGTTCGTACCTGTGAACAGCGCGTCGTCCTCCACCCGGGCCTCCAGGTTGAGGCCGGGGAACCGGGAGGAGGCGGGCGCGAAGAACCGGTGGACCACCGCCCAGTCGTCGTACTGGTACATCAGCTTGAAGACCGGCTGGCTGTTCGGCGGCGTCGGCACCTGGGACCAGCTGGTGAACTTTGTGCCGTACATCGACGACACCTTGGCCAACGAGTACTGCTGCTTCAACCACGACCGGAAGCCGGTGCTGGTGGCCAGTTGCAGCCGTACCTTCGGTGTGGTCGCCGGCTGGGCGTTGAACACCGGGTTGTAGAAGTCCTCCCAGGAGAGCTCCCCGATCTTGACGTTGGGGAACTTGGCCACGGTCTGGTGGATCTTCGAGATGTAGGCCAACCAGGCGTTGTAGACGGTGCTTGTGGAGAAGACGGATGTGAACCGGTTCGCCGCCTGCTTGCCCGGATAGACGTCGACGGAGTAGCTCAGCCGGAGCACCGCCTGCAGGTGGAGGCTGTTGGCCAGCGAGACCAGCGAGGTCAGCCGTTGGAGGGCGGTGGCGTTGTAGCGGATGGGCTTGACGCCGGGCTGGAACTCCCCCCAGGGCACGGCCAGCTCGACCGCGTTGAACCCCTCTTGCTTCATCTGCTTGAAGGCCGCGGGGGCCCCGGAAAGATTGCTGTTCCAAAAGTTCAGAGGGTCGGCTTCGCCGAAGTAGAAGGCCGCCAGGACCGGATGGGCCTGGGTGGGTGCCTGGTATTGGCTGGACGCGCCATCTGAGGCCGTGGTGGCCACGCCGACGCCGATTCCCGCGGCTACCACCGCCAGACCGGCCACCGCCGCCAGCCAGTGGGAACCGCTCCGGTGGCGAGGTCGGACGTGGGCGCCGCGACCGCCACGGCGCGACGAAGGGTGCTTTTGCAAGCTATGGCTCCGAGAGGCTCTGGCTCCGATAAATTCACCGGGCGACGGAGTACGGACCGGTTGAGCATACCGGGCCATGGCCATCGTCCGGTGTCACCCGCCGGCCGCCCAGAGAAGCCGAAGTCAGCGCTGGTCGTCGTCGGGCGACGGCTCGGACACGCCCAGCTTGGTGAGGATCTGTCCGAGGACCAGCCGGACGGCGTCGAGGGAGAAGTGCCGGGCGATGGTGTCCCGACCGGCGGAGGACAGCCGTTCCCACAAGTCCTGATCGCCGTAGGCCTCGAGGATGGCTCGGGCCAGGCCGGCGGCGTCGTCGGCGATGAGGAGGCCTTCGCCGCGCCCGCGCCCGATACCCTCGGCGCCGGTCGGGGTGGTGACCACCGGGACGCCGAAGGCCAGGCTCTCGCCGACCTTCCCCTTCATGCCGGCCCCGAACCGCAGCGGGGCCACCGACAGTCGGACCTGCTGGTAGACGTCGTCCATCGACGGCACCCAGCCGTGGACGACCACCCCCGGGCCGGCCAAGGCCCGGACCTCGGCACTGGGGTTGGCGCCGACCAGGTGGAGGGTGACCTCGGGGATGCCGGCCCGGACCACCGGCAGGATCTCGGTGGCCAGCCAGCGGGCCCCGTCGACGTTGGGGTGGTGGGTGAAGTTGCCGACGAAGAGGATCCCCGACCGCCGGGAGAACGGCTCGACGTCGGGGTCCTCGCGGTGGACGTTCGGGACCACGGCCACCTGGAGGTCCGGCTCCTCGGCCAGCAACGCGTCGCGCTCTTCGGGCGACACCGTCCAGGTCTGGTCGGTCAGTCGGGCCAGGCTGAGCTCCATGCCGTAGTGGAAATCGGCGCTGCGCTGGGCGGCGACGTCCCCTTCGACGGCGGCCCGGGCCCGCTCCCGGAGGTGGTGCAGGTCGACGGTGTCGTAGACGATGGTGGTCTCGGGGACGAGGGACCGGATCATCGGGTAGTTGGCCCAGGCCACCGTGGGCCGTGACAAGACGACGAGGGCCAGCGCCGGCCTGACGGCTTTCAGGTACGGGTCCAGGTCGCCGGGGCCGCCCAACACCTCGATGCCGCGTGACGTCAGGGCGTCGCGGTAGTCGGGCTCGACCACCCCGTCCTGGGGGACGAACGTCACGCCGAGCCCCAGGCCGTCGAGGAGGAGGAGGAGCTCGAACATGCGGCGGGACCCGGAGTCCTGGTCTGGGGTCGGTAGTTGGTGGTCGACCACCAGCGCACGGCCGGCCGGGCGGCGCCAGCTGGACAGCCGTGGGTCGGCCGGGGTCGGCTCCCCGTGGGTCGGAAGGACGGCCGCCCACTTGTCCATGAACCGGTCCTGGTTGACCACCTGGTACCGCTTCACCCCGGCGGCGACGTCGGTGCCGTGGCTGGTCCCCTCGGCGTGGCAGACCACCGCCGCCGGCTGGTACACGACCCGGTAGCCGCGGTCACGGGCGGCGAAGCACAGGTCGGTGTCCTCGTAGTAGGCCGGCGAGAACCGGGTGTCGAGACCGCCGAGGGCGGCCAGGAGGTCACGACGCACCAGCAGGCAGGCACCCGAGCAGTAGTCGACGTCGCGGAGGAAGTTGAAGCGGGGATCGTCTGGGTCCTGGTCCCGGCCGTAGTTGTGGCCGGAGGCGTCGCGCCAGATGACCCCGCCGGCTTCCTGCAGCCGTCCGTCGGGGTAGACCAGCTTGGCCCCCACCACCCCGATGGTCGGGTCGGCCTCGGCCGTGGCCACCAGGGCGTCGAGCCAGCCGGGGGCGCAGACGGTGTCGTTGTTCAAGAGGACCACATAGCGGCCGGCGGCGGCGGCAATGCCGGCGTTGGTCGCGCCGACGAACCCGGCGTTCTCGTCGAGCCGGACCACCCGGATCCCGACGACCTCGGCCAGCCGCCGCGGGGTCTCGTCGGTGGAGGCGTCGTCCACGACGACCACCTCGTAGGCCACCTCCGGCCGGTCGGCGGCGAGGGCGGCGAGGCAGTCGGCGGTGACCGGCCAGTGGTCGTGCACGGGGATCACCACGGTGACCTCGGGCTCGGCAGCCGTTGACAGAGCCAGTGGCCCCGGGGTGACCACGTCGGCGGCGGTCCCCGGCGCGTCGGTGGACCCGGCCGGTGGGGTCACCCGGGCCGGTGCCCGCAGCAGCCGCCGCACCGCGGCCACCAGTCGTTGGTAGGCCCGGCGTCGCCGCTTGCCGGGTGGGGCGATCCGCTCCAGCCAGGACCGGTACCGCTGCTGCAGCCGCACCAGGATGCCGTCTTCGAGGGCGAGGTAGCGGGCCCGCCATTCGTCGGCCTCGGCCTGGGCGCGCCGGATCTCGTCGGCTGGATCCCCTTGCAAGGTCTCCACCGCCCTTCTCCTGTCCGGCTCCCTGGTATCCGGCGCCGCCATGGCTCCTCCCGTGCGTCGCCTTCGGGGCTCCGGCCCCATTGCGGCATCAGTTTTCCAGATCACCGGCCCGGGGCCGCGCCAAACGGTCTGGTGGGGCGACGTTGGCCCGGTCGGCGACCCCGCTGGCCGGGTCAGGTGTCGCAGGTTCTCCAGGACGACGGGCTCCTCGTCGTGTCGTCGGCCACCGGCGTCCGTTTGTGGCAGGCACCCGCCACCCCTGGAGGTCGGTGCCCTTCGTAGCCACGAGTAGCCTCTGGTGGATGGCCACCCGATCGGCCCGATTGAGCCCGGAACTGCGGCAGGCTGTGGACCGTGCCCGAGCGTCGCTCGAAGCCTCGGGCCAGTTGCATCCGGCGCCCGGCCCCTATCGGTCGTCGTTGGGGGCACCCGAGCGGGCGGTGGTGGCGCAGATGCTCCAGGACGGGACCTACCGACGGCTGGCTGATGCAGTTGCCTCGGCCGATCCGGACCTCGCTGACCGCTGACCGGGCAGTTTCGGCATGGCGCTGATCGTCGACGATGCGGCGCTCTTGGCCGTTACGGATTCGACCCTCCTCAACCAAGCGTGTGCCCGGGTCGGGGTCGAGGTCCGACGATTGTCGAGGTAGCCGCCAAGAGGGGCGGTGGTGGCAAGAAAGGCCCCGCCGAGGTCGTCGGTCTGCCGACCGTTCATTGATGTGGTCGTCCCCGATGCGGTTGCACCCGACGTTCCGGAGATCGAGGTGGGCATCCTCGGTCCGGTGGTAGTCGGCGGCGCGGCCCGGCCGTTCGCCCGGGCCGGGGCGCAGGAGCTGGTGGTGTACCTGGCGCTCCACCGCCAGGGGGCCAGCAACGAGCGGTGGTCGGCCGCGCTGTGGCCCGACCGGATCCCGGCGGCGTCGACGGTGCATTCGACGGTGTCGACCGCCCGGCGGGCCCTCGGCCGGTCGGTGGCCGGAACCGACCACCTCTTCCGCCGGCGGGGACTGCTGCAGCTGGGGCCGGCGGTCGGCACCGATCGGGACCGGTTGGCTCGGTTGGGGCAGTCTGTCGACCCGGCGGGTTGGCGGGCCGGGTTGTCGTTGGTCCGAGGCCGGCCGTTCGAGGACCTGCGATGGCCGGACTGGACCGTGTTGGAAGGCCACGCCGCGGCGACCGAGGAGGAGGTCGTCCGGCTGGCCGTTCGCCTGGCCGAGCACGAACTGGGCCAAGGGGACGGCGAGGCGGCGGAATGGGCGGTGCGGCGAGGGCTACTGGCCAGCCCGTACGACGAGCGGCTGTACCGGCTGCTGTTGCGGGCGGCGGACCAGCAGGGCAACCCGGCCGGCGTGGAGGCGGCCATGGCCGCCCTCGTCGGGTTGCTGGGCGGCGGGAGCCGGTCGGTTGTCCGGTCGATCCCGGGGTCGTTGGCAACCCCGGATGCCCTGGACCTGGTGCACCCGAGGACGGCTGCCCTCTACCGGGGCCTGATCAGGAACCGGCCGCCGTCGGCAGGGGCACCGTCAGGCTGTAGGGTTTGCTCCCGCCATGGCTAGGAACAACTCCGGAAAGTGGGTCGCCCGGGCTGCCGCCACCGGCGGCGGACGGACCTACCGCGGCCGGCGTCCGGTCAACTGGTACGCCGCCCTGATCATCATCGTGGTCCTCGGCGCCCTGTCCGTGGTGTTCGCCGGCTACGAGTACCGGCACCCGGCGGCGGCGGCCAACACGATCGCCCCGACCAAGGGCACCACCTGGTACGCCGGCCTGGCCTTCGATGTGTGCGGTAGCCAGCTGCCCTCGGTGCCGGCGAACGCCGACTCCACAACGAAGAAGCAGTCCTTCTACACCACCGGTAGCGGGGTAATCACGGTTTCCCCGAAGACGACAGCGGTGGCGGGGGACCACGCGGTGCTGGGCCGCTTCGTGTCGGGGTACCCGGGGATGGCGATCACGGCGACAGAGATCAAGGTGCCGTCGTCGAGCACGACCGGGAGCACCACGACCACGACGGCCGCCAAAACAAAGGCGGCGACGTCGACGACCTACAAGAACGGGCAGGCGTGCCCCAGCGGCACCCCGGATGCCGGGAAGAAGGGGACCGTCCAGGTCGTCTACTGGAGCAGCGCCTTCGACGCCAAGGGAAAGCCGATCGCCGTCCAGGGCGACCCGGGCACACTGAAGTTCACCCAGAACCAGCTCATCACGGTGGGCTTCGTGCCCGACGGGACGAAACTGCCGAAGCCGAACGGCACAGTGGTCAAGGGGCTGCTCGCGGCCAGCACCGGCAGTCCGACCACCACAACGTCGACGACGACGGCACCGGCCACAACGTCGTCGACGACGACCACAGCGTCGGCGACCACCACCACGGCACCGACCACCACGACGGCACCGCCGACCACCACCACGGCAGGCAAGGCCACTACCACCACGACGGCCAAGAAGTCGTCGCAGTAGTGAAGGCCGTTGTCCTCGTCGGCGGGGAGGGCACCCGCCTGCGACCCCTGACCCTGTCCGCCCCGAAGCAGATGCTGCCCATCCTGGAGCAGCCGATGATCGAGCGGGTACTCGCCCACCTGGCGGCCCACGGCATCGACGACGCCGTGCTGTCCCTCGGCTATCTCCCTGACGCCTTCATGACGGCCTACCCGGACGGGGTGGCCGCCGGCGTCCGCCTGTCGTACGCCGTGGAGCCCGAGCCCCTGGACACCGCCGGAGCCGTCCGGTTCGCCGCCGACTACGCCGGCATCGACGACACCTTCGTGGTCGTCAACGGGGACGTGCTCACCGATCTGAACGTCTCCGCCCTGGTGGCGTTCCACCGGGACCGGCAGGCCGAGGGGACCATCGCCCTGCACCCGGTGGCCGATCCGTCGGCCTTCGGCGTCGTGCCCACCGACGGCGACGGCCGGGTGACGGCCTTCGTCGAGAAGCCGCCCCGGGACGAGGCGCCGACCAACCTCATCAACGCCGGCACCTACGTCCTGGAGGCATCGGTGCTGCAACGGATCCCCGCCGGGCGGCGGGTGTCGATCGAGCGGGAGACCTTCCCCGGCATGGTCCGCGACGGGCGGTTGTTCGCCTTGGCCGACGAGTCGTACTGGCTGGACACGGGTACGCCGGCGGCGTACCTGTTGGCGTACCGGGACCTGATGGAGGGGCGTCGGGCCGTCCCCCCGGCTCCGGGCGCCCACCGGACCTCCGATGGTTATTGGGTGATCGGGTCGCCGGCCGTGGAAGGCGCCGTCGTGGGAGCGAGCCTGGTGGCCGACGGCGCCCGGGTGGCCGACGGGGCCCGGGTGGAACGGTCGGCCCTCGGGCCGGGCGCGGTGGTCGAAGCCGGCGCGGTGGTCGTCGACTCGGTCCTGCTGGCCGGCGCCCGGGTGGCTGCCCGGTCGACGGTGTCCGGTTCGATCCTCGGTCCGAGGTCGACCATCGGCGAACGTTGCGACGTCCGCCCCACCTCGGTCCTCGGGTCCGGTGCGGTGGTGGCGTCGGGGACGGTGGTCGACGGGGAACGGGTGCCGGGCTGAGCCCGGACCGGGCAGGGCTGAGCGGAGGAGGCAGGCCGTGCGGATGATGGTCACCGGCGGGGCCGGGTTCATCGGGTCGACCCTCGTCGACCGGCTGTTGGCCGAGGGCCATCAGGTCGACGTGGTCGACGACCTGTCGTCGGGGTCGCTGGCCAACCTGGCCGAGGCCCGGTCGACGGCTGGTGGGGCCCTCACGATCCATCAGCTCGACATCCGGCTGCCCGAGCTGGTCGACCTGATCGCCCGCCGCAGTCCCGAGGTGGTGTTCCACCTGGCTGCCCAAGCCGACGTCCGGGTCTCGGTGGCCCGTCCGGTCTTTGACGCCGAGGTCAACGTCGTCGGCAGCCTCAACGTCCTCGAAGGGGCCCGCCTCGCCGGTGCCTCCCGGGTGGTGTTCGCGGCCAGCGGCGGCACGCTGTACGGCGACCCCGATCCCGACGACCTCCCGCTCCGTGAAGCCCAACCCCATCGGCCGTTGTCGCCGTACGGGGTGTCCAAGAAGGCGGTCATCGACTACCTGGTGGCCTACCGGGAGCTGCACGCCCTGGAGTTCTGTGCCCTCGCCCTGGCGAACGTCTACGGTCCCCGACAGGACCCCCATGGGGAGGCCGGGGTCGTCGCCATCTTCGCCCAGCGGCTCGTCGACGGGGAGCCGGTGACCATCTTCGGGGACGGTCAGCAGACCCGGGACTTCGTCTACGTGGACGACGTCGTCGACGCCTTCGTCCGGGGGGCGTCGCGTGGTGGTGGCCTGGTGTGCAACGTCGGCACCGGCCGGGAGACGTCGGTGAACGACCTCTACCGGGCCATGGCTGCCCAGGCGGGGGTGGACGCCGATCCGCAGTACGCCCCGCTGCGGCCGGGGGAGGTGCTGCGGAGCAGCCTCGACGTGGACCGGGCCCGGATCCAGTTGGGGTGGGCCCCGTGGACGGAGCTCGGCGACGGGGCCAGAGCGGTGCTCGACTTCGTCCGCGGCCGCACCGACCGCGGGTAGGGACCGGCCGGCCTCAGCGGAACAGGTCGCCGGCCCGCCGGACCACCTCGTCGGCGACCGACCCTTCCCGCAGCCAGGCGGCCGGCACCCCCCGGACGACGGCGGCCGGCACGTTGCGGTCCTTGCCCATCACCAGTTCGGCGGCGGCGGCGATCTCGTCGGCCACGCACACCTCAGTGGCCACCAGCTCCCGGCCGCCGGCGTCGGTGGTCCCCCGGAGGTCCACCACGGCGGCCACCCCGGCGCAGCCGATCGCCACGTCGGTGACCCCCTGTCGCCACGTCCGTCCGAAGGTGTCGGAGACCACCACCCCCACCTCCAACCCGGTCGCCCGGCGCAACCCGGCCCGGAGCCGGCGGGCCGACCGGTCCGAGTCGATCGGCAACAGGGCGGCGGTGCCGTCGGCCACGTTGGACAGGTCCACCCCGGCGTTGGCGCAGACGAAACCATGGGTGGTCTCGGTGATCAACAGGTCGCCACGGCGGCGCAGCACCCTGACGGCCTCGCCCTCCACCAGCCGGGCCTTGGTGTCGGGGTCGTCGGGATCGATCGCCACGATGCGGCCCTCGGCCTTCGACACGATCTTCTGGGTGACCACCAGGACGTCGCCGTCCATGAGCCCACCGTGGGAATCCCCGCCGCCGACGCCGACGCCGCCGACGCCGACGCCGCCGCTGCTGCCGCTGCCGCCGCTGCCGCTGCTGCCGCTGCCGGCCGGGCCGAGGGCGGAGAGCAGGACGTCCACCAGGTCGTCGCCGGGGACCACCTCGCCGACGCCGGTCAGTGGGAGCACGGTGAGGCCGGCGGCCTGATCGAGGGGCATGGCGCCTCACCCTACGCCTGCCGCCGGTACGCTCCCACCCGCATGAGAGCCCTGGACGCCGTGACCGGGTGGCCGGTTGATGCCGCCGCCGCCGGGGTGGTGGTCGCCCGACCGACCAGCCCGCCGATCCCCCTCCAGCCAGTCCTGGCGGGGTTGGCCGGCGACGTCGACCGACCGTTCCGGTGGGCGTCGGTGACCAAGCTGGCCACCGCCTTGGCGGTGTTGGTGGCCGTCGAGGAGGGCACGCTGGGCCTGGACGACCCGGCCGGTCCACCCGGGGCGACGGTGGCCCACCTGCTGGCCCACGCCTCCGGGCTGGCGCCGGCCGGCGACGTCATCCTGGCCTTCCCCGGGCGGCGGCGGATCTATTCGAACAGCGGCTTCGACGTCCTCGGCCAGGTGCTGGCCGCCCGGTCGGGGCTGCCGTTCGCCACATACCTCCACGAAGCCGTCCTCGACCCGCTGGGCATGGCCGGAACGACCCTCGGGTCCGAGGGGCCGGCTGGCTCGCCCGGATCGGACGGATCGCCCGGCTCGGACGGCTCGCCCGGATCGGACGGCTCGCCTGGCTCGGGCCTGGTCGGCCCCCTGCGGGACCTCCTGACGCTGGGTGGCGAGCTGCTGGCCCCGACGTTGGTGCACCCGTCGACCCTGGCGGCCGCCACCACCGTGGCGTTCCCGGGCCTGGCCGGGGTGCTGCCGGGGTTCGGCCGGCAGAACCCGTGCGACTGGGGGCTCGGGTTCGAGGTCCGCAACGGGAAGCGGCCGCACTGGACGGGTGGGACGAACAGCCCGGCGACGTTCGGCCATTTCGGGCAGGCCGGTGGGTTCCTGTGGGTGGACCCGGTGGCCCGGGTGGCCTGTGCGGCGCTGAGCGACCGGGACTTCGGTCCGTGGGCCGCCGAGGCGTGGCCGGTCCTGGCCGACGCCGTGCTGGCCGAATCCACCTCCGGAGAGGATGGCGGCTGACCGCCCCTGTTACCATCGCACCGCCGATGTGACGGTCCGTCAGATGATGTCGGAGCCGTCGGCTGTGGGGGCCCGGCGCACCGCCGGGGCCATCGGATGCGGAGGAGGAAGGCACGGATGAGCCCGATCAGGAACCTGGGGGAGCCGGACCCGGACCGGGGGACGGCGGTCGAGTACCTGTCGCCGAACCGGTTCGCCGGCAAGGTGGCGGTGGTCACCGGGGCCGGTTCGGGGATCGGTCGGGCGACCGCCCGCCGATTGGCCGCCGAGGGGGCGGTGGTGGCCGCCCTGGACATCGCCGAGGACGCGGTGAAGTCGGTGGCGGCGGAGATCGCCGAGGCGACGGTGGCCGCGCCGGACTGGGCGCCGGGCGGCCGGGCGGTGCCGATCCGCTGCGACGTCACCGACGAGGGGTCCGTCAACGACGCCGTGGCCCAGGCGACGTCCGAGCTGGGGCCGATCACGGTGGTGTGCAACGTGGCCGGCATCGGGCGGTTCGCCCACACCGTCGACCAGTCTCTCGAGGGGTGGCAGCAGATCCTGGCGGTGAACCTGACCGGTACGTTCCTGGTCATCCGGGCGACGCTGCCGAGCCTGCTGGAGCACGGCGGGTCGATCACGAACGTGGTGTCCACCACCGGGGTGATGGGGCAGGCCTACGCCGCCGCCTACAGCGCCTCGAAGGGCGGGGTCGGGATGATGGTCAAGGCCCTGGCGGTGGAGTACGTCGACAAGGGCGTCCGGATCAACGGGGTGGCCCCCGGTGGGGTGGACACCCCGCTGGTCTGGGAGTTCGGTCTCCCGGAGGGGGCCGACCCGAAGCAGCTCGAACGGATGATGACCCCGATGGGGTTCTGCACCCCGGCCGAGGTGGCCTCGGCCATCGCCTACCTGGCGTCGGACGAGGCCGGCTACGTGTCCGGCGCCATCCTCTCGGTCGACGGAGCCTTGTCCGCCTGACCAGGCCGGGGCCCCAGCCCCAGCCTCCTCCGAAGCGTGGGGCCCCTGCCCCACGCCGGCCGTGTCCGCCTGACCTGGCCGGGGCCGGGCCGCTCGGCCCCGGTATCCCTGGCGGTTGTGCCAGGCTCCACTGATGCCCACGGACGCCACCCTGCGGGTGGCCCTCGACGCCACGCCCCTGCTCGGTCGACCGACGGGGGTCGGGGCGTTCTGCGCCGGCGCCCTCGGTGGCCTGGTGGCGCGGCCGGACCTGGCGGTGTCCGCGTTCGCCGTCAGCTGGCGCCGGCGGCGGCTGGTGGAGGCTCTGGTGCCGGCCGGGGTGGAGGTGAGGCAGCGGGCCATGCCGGCCCGCCCGCTCCACCGGGCGTGGGCGCTGGCGGAGCAGCCGGCACTGGAGTGGTTCGTGGGACCGGCCGACGTGGTCCACGGGACCAATTTCGTGGTCCCCCCCACCCGGCGGGCGGCCCGGGTGGTGACGGTCCACGACCTCACCACGGTGCGGTTCCCGGAGCTGTGCGACCGCCCGACGCTGGCCTACCCCGATCTGATCCGCCGGGCCCTGCGGCGGGGGGCTTTCGTCCACACCCCCTCCGCCTTCGTGGCCGCCGAGGTGGTCGACGCCTTCGGGGCAGACCCCGACCGGGTCCGCGCCGTCCACTCCGGGGTGCCCCCGTTGCCGGCTCCGGTGCCGGGGGCCGCCGGCCGACATCTCCCGCCGGGGACCGCCCGGTACGTGCTGGCGGTCGGCACGGCGGAGCCCCGCAAGGACCTGCCGGGGTTGGTCCGGGCTTTCGACCAGGTGGCGGCCGACCGGCCTGACGTGGCCCTCGTCCTGGCCGGCCCCGACGGGTGGGGGACCGACGCCGTCACCGAGGCGGTCGGCCGGGCGTCGGCCCGGTCCCGGATCGCCCGGACCGGTTGGCTGGACGACGGCTCACTGTCGGGGTTGGTCCACGAGGCCGCCGTGCTGGCGTACCCGTCGGTGTACGAGGGGTTCGGGTTCCCGCCGCTCCAGGCGATGGCCGCCGGGGTCCCGGTGGTAGCCACCCGGGCCGGCGCCCTGCCGGAGGTCCTCGACGACGCCGCCCGTCTGGTGGACGTCGGCGACGGCGACGGGTTGGCCGACGCATTGGCGGCGGTGCTGGACGACGACGGGGTGGCGGCCGACCTGGTGGCCCGCGGCCGGGAACGGGCGGCGGGGTTCAGCTGGTCGGCCTGCGCCGCCGGGCTCGACGCCCTGTACCGGGACGCCGTGTCCAGTGACTCCGGCGGCGGGCGCCGGCGGTGACCACCCAGGTGCTGTTGGTGGTCGAACAGCTCCGGCGGAAGGTGCCAGGGGGGATCGGCCGGTACGCGTCGGCCCTCCTCGACGGCCTGGTGGCCCTGGAGGCCGCCGGCAGGGGGGTGCCCGACGTGTCGTTGCTGGCCAGCCGGCCACCGCCGGCCATCCCCGACCCGCTGGCCAGGTGGCGGCTGCCGGTGCGGTCGTCGCGGCTGCCCGGCCCGTTGTTGACCAGAGGGTGGGACCGCGGCGTGGTGCGGGCGCCGGGCGGGTTCGGCGTGGTGCACGCCGTGTCCACCGCCGCGCCGCCGGTGCGGCGGTCGGGGCGGTCGCGCCAGGCCCTGGTGGTGACGGTGCACGACACCGTCTGGCGCCGGTTCCCCGAGGCCACCACGCCTCGCGGGCGGCGCTGGCACGAGGCCGCACTGCGCCGGGCACTGCGGCGGGCCGACGTGTTGCTGGTGCCGTCGCCGGAGGCGGCCGGCGAGCTCCGGGCGGCCGGCGCCCCGGAAGGATCGGTGTCGGTGCTGCGGTGGGGGACCGACCACCTGCCCCCGCCCGACCGGTCCGGCGCCGCCGCCCTGCTCCACCGGTTGGGCATCCACGGGCCGTACCTGTTGACGGCCAGCACCAGGGAACCCCGGAAGAACCTCCATCGCCTGGTGGCGGGGTACCAGTTGGCCCGCCGGTCGTTGCCCGACGGGTGGCCCCTGGTGGTCGTCGGTCCGGCCGGCTGGGGCGACGACGCGCTCGGAACGGCCGGTGGTCCCGGGGGACCGACCCCCGAGGGGGTGGTGGCGACCGGCCTGGTGTCCGACGAGGTCCTCGCCGCCCTCTACGAGGGGGCCCGGGCCTTCGCCTACGTCCCGCTGGCCGAGGGCTACGGGCTGCCGCCGCTGGAGGCGATGACCTTCGGGGTCCCCGTGGTGGCCAGCACCGGGGTGCCCAGCGTGGTGTCCCATGCCGCGGCCCCGGCGGCCCTGCGGGTGGACCCGATGGACGTCGACGGCATCGGGGAGGCGCTGGTGAACGCGGCCGTCGACGAGGCGTTGCGGGCCACCCTGTCCGCCCGGGGCCGGGCGTTGGTGGCCGGACGGACGTGGCGGGAGGCGGCACGGTGGCACGCCGACCTGTGGGGGTCGCTCCGATGACCGCAGGGGCAGCCGGGGAGGCGCCCATCCGGGTGTCCCTCGACGTCACCGCCGTGCCGGCCTCCCCGGCGGGGGCCGGTCGCTACACCCTGGAGCTGGCCGGGACTCTGTCGGGGCGGCCGGAGGTGGACCTCACGCTGGTGTCCCGCCGGCACGACGCCGGCCGGTGGGAGGGGCTGGCCGGGCCCCCTGCGGCCGGCACCGTCCTGGCGGCGGCACCGGGCCCGCGGCCGTTGCGGCTGGCCTGGGAGCAGCTGGCCCTGCCCCGGCTGTTGACCCGGTCGGGGGTGGCCGTGCACCACGGCCCGCACTACACGATGCCGGAGCGGGCGACGGTGCCGGTGGTGGTGACGGTGCACGACTGCACCTTCTTCGACCACCCGGAGTGGCACGAGCGGTCGAAGGTCCGGCTGTTCCGCAGGGCCATCACGGTGGCCGCCCGCCGGGCGGCGGTGATCGTCTGCGTGAGCGCGACCACGGCGGAGCGGCTGGAGGAGGTCTGCCCGGTGACGGCCCCGGTGGTGGTGGCCCCGCACGGCGTGGACCACGACCGGTTCCGGCCCGACGAGCCGGCGCCCGGTGCCGACCGGGCGGCGGTGGCCGCCCTCGGTGTCGACCCGGACCGGCCCATGGTGGTGTTCATCGGCACCATGGAGCCCCGCAAGAACGTGCCGGCCCTGGTCCGGGCCTTCGACGAGGTGGCCGATGCGCATCCCGAGGCGGTGCTGGTCCTGGCAGGCCAACGAGGGTGGGGCGGCGACGAGGTGGAGCGGGCCGAGATGGCGGCCGAACGGCACCGAAACCGCATCGTCCGGACCGGGTACGTCCCCGACGACGCCGTGCCGGCCCTGTTGCGGTCGGCGGCCGTGGTGGCTTACCCGTCGCTGGCCGAGGGTTACGGCCTCCCGGCGCTGGAGGCCCTGGCGTGTGGGGCCCCGCTGGTGACGACGTCGGGCACCGCCATGGCCGAGCTGGCAGCCGGGGCCGCCGTGCTGGTGCCGCCGGGCGACACCGCCGACCTGGCCGTGGCCATCGACGCCGTGCTGTCCGACGCCGGCGGCGGCTCGACGGCCGAGCGCCGGCAGCGGGGCCTGGCGGTGGCGGCCACCCGGACGTGGGCGGCCAGCGCCGACCGGCACCTCGAGGCCTACCGCCGGGCCGCCCGATAGGGTGCTGGGGTGCGCGCACTGATCACCGGCGGACGGGGGTTCGTCGGGAACTGGTTGGCCGCCCACCTGCGTGACCGGGGGGACGACGTGGTGGCCATCGACCTGGAGACCGACGTGGCCGACCAGGCCGCCCTGGACCCGGTGGTGGCCGACGCCGCCCCCGACGCCATCTACCACCTGGCCGCCCGGACCCACGTGGGCGAGTCCTGGCAGCACCCGGCCGAAGTCCTCCGGGTGAACGTGCTGGGGACGGCGGCGGTGCTGGCGTCGGCCCGGCAGCTGCCGACGTCGCCGACGGTGCTGGTGGTGAGCTCGGCCGAAGTGTACGGGGTGGTCGCCCCCGCCGACCTGCCGCTGACCGAGGGGTCCGCGGTGGCTCCGGCCACCCCATATGCGGCCAGCAAGGCCGCGGCCGAGCAGGTCGCCCTGCAGGCATGGCGAGGCTACGGCCAGCCGGTGGTCCTGGTCCGGCCGTTCAACCACGTCGGTCCCGCCCAAGCCCCCACCTTCGCCGTCTCGGCCATGGCCAAGCGGATCGTCGACGCCAGGCGGGCGGGAGCCACCGAGATGGCGGTCGGCACGCTGACGTCTCGACGTGACTTCACCGACGTCCGCGACGTGGTCCAGGCCTACCGGCTGCTGGTCGAGCGAGGGGTTCCCGGCACCGTCTACAACGTCTGCTCAGGCCACGACGTCCCGATCTCGGAGATCGCCGACCGGCTCCTCGCCCTGGCCGGGGCCGACATCCGGCTGGTCACCGATCCCGACCTGGTCCGTCCGGTGGACGTCCCGGTCCTCCGCGGCGATCCGACCCTTCTGGAAGCGGCCACCGGCTGGAAGCCGGCCATCCCGCTCGAGGACACCCTCCGGGATGTCCTCGACTACTGGGACGCCCAACCGCCCACTGGCTGAGGCAGGGCCGCCACCGCCTTACCGGGCAGACGGCCCTGGAGTCATGGGTGGCGGGGCTGCGGCGGAAGGAACCTTTGGAAATTGTTTTTGTCCAGCCCCCGGCGAAAGCTACTGACCTGGGGAGATGGGCGGGACGAACGGAGAATGATTAGCCCGTTCACCTGGGGCTTTGCCAATTCGCCGTTGGTTGAGACCCAGAAAAAACCTCGGCGGACCCTGCGGGGGCCCGGCCGGCGGCCACCGTCGGCCGCGGGGTCTGGTGGTCAGATCGTCAGGCGACCGACACCACGACGTCTCGGATGCGGACCCGGACGACCTTGGCCTGCTCGCGAGCCTTCTGGCTCGCCTCCCGGGCCGCCGCCGGCAGCTGCTCCTCGAGGGGCGCCAGGGCCGTCTCCAGCATCACCGTCACCTCGTCGGCCAATTCGTCGAGCCGCAGCACCCCGGTGGACACCGCCGACCGGACCGCCGGCATCCCCGCGGAAACGGCGGACGTCACTGCAGGGACCCCAGCGGACACGGCGGACTTCACCGCGGGAACTCCGGTCGAGACAGCGGACTTCACCGCCGGCACTCCGGTGGACACCGCCGAACGGACCGCCGGGACGCCAGCGGCCACCGCCGAACGGACGGCGGGCACCCCGGCGACCACAGCCGAACGAACGTCGGCCAACCGCTGGTCGACGGACGGGACCTCGGTGGCCAGGCGCCGCTGCAACTGCTGGCGCTCCACCTGCGCCCGCTGGAACCCGAGGACGGCCAGGCCGACGACGACATAGGCGGCATCCCGGGCGAGCTCGGTGACGTCGTGGGTGAGCTCGTTCAGATCCGGCATGGCGCCTCCCTCAGTGGCCTCTTCTGGTCGTCCTGACAACAACAGTATACCCATCGTTTAACATTTGCAAGCACAATCCGCCGGGTGAACACCCCTGCACGGCGCACCGGGGGGTATAGCCTCGCCTTCCTGATGGACGCCCAACCCGTGGACGCCCGCGCTCCGGCGGTGGTGGCGGTGCTGGCGACCAGCGAGCCGGGGCCCTGGTTCGACGACACCCTGGCGGCGCTGGCGGCGCAGGACTATCAGGAGCTCTCCGTCCTGGTCCTGTCGTCCGGCCCCGACGATCCCACGGCCCGGATCGCCGAGGTGTTGCCGGATGCGTACGTGCGTCGGATCGACGGCCAGCCCGGTTTCGGCGAAGCGGTCAACCAGGTCCTCGGCATGGTCGAAGGCGCCGCCTTCTTCCTGCTGTGCCACGACGACTGCGCGCCGTCGCCCGACGCGGTGCACGTCCTCGTCGAGGAGTCCTACCGGTCCAACGCCGGGGTGGTGTCCCCGAAGATGGTCCACTGGGACGACCCGGCGGTGCTGCTGCACGTGGGGATGAACGCCGACAAGACCGGGGCGGTGGTCGAGCGGGTGCAGGCCGGCGAGGTCGACCACGGCCAGCACGACGCCGTGCGCGACGTCTTCGTGGCGCCGGGGGGCTTCACGCTGATCCGCGCCGACCTGTTCAAGGAGCTCGGGGGTTACGACCCCGACATGCGGGCGCTGGGGGAGGACCTGGACCTGTCGTGGCGGGCCCAGGTGGCCGGGGCCCGGGTGGTGGTGGCCCCGGACGCCCGGGTTCGCCACCTCGAGGCCGTGGCCTCCGAGCGGCGTCCGCCGCCGCCTCCGGCCGAGCCCCTGCAGGTGCTGCAGCGGCGGCACGAGCTCCGGGCGGTGCTGAAGTGCTACACCGCGTTCCACCTCCTCAGGGTGGTGCCCCAAGCCATCCTGCTGGCCATCGGCGAGGTGGTGGTGGCCATCGCGGTGGGCGACCGGGTGAGGGCCCGGGCCGTGGCCGCCGCCTGGTCGTGGAACCTCCGGCGGCTCGGTGAGCTGCGGCGGTTGCGCCGGCAGGTGCGGGCCCAGCGGGTGTTCCCCGACAGTGAGGTCCGACGACTGCAGCTGCGGGGGAGCGCCCGGCTGTCCACCTACCTGTCCCGACTGGCCTACCAGGGGTTCGACGTCGCCCACGGCCGGGCCCCGGCGACCGACGGACCAGCCGACGAGGTCGACGACGAGCCGGTGCTGACCGGCAGTGTCGGTCTGGCGTTCTCGGAGGACACCGACTTCGACGAGCTCGACGACCTCGGCCACCGGTCCGGTCGCGACCGGTTCGGTCGCCGCCGCCGGCGTCGGGTGCTGACGTCCCGTCGGTCCCGGTTGGCGGTCTGGGTGGTGGCCGCGGTCGTCCTCTTGGTCGGTAGCCGGGACCTGCTCGGTGGCGGGCTGCCCCTCGTCGGGCAGTTCCTGCCGTTCCTCAGCTGGACCGGGACGTGGCACCACCTCCTCGCCGGGTGGCAGACCCCGGGGCTCGGGACGACGGCTCCGGCCAGCCCGGCCTACGGGGTCCTCGGCGTGCTGGGCACCGTCCTCTTCGGGGGGATGGGACTGCTGCAGAAGGTGCTCGTCCTGGGGTGCATCCCGGTCGGCGCCTGGGGGGTCTCCCGGCTGCTCAAGCCGCTGGCGTCGCCCCGGGCCCGGATCGTGGCGGCCGTCTGCTATCTCGGCCTCCCGCTCGCCTACAACGCCCTGGCCCAGGGACGGTGGGACGGGATGGTCGCCTACGCCGCCGTCCCCTGGATCCTGTCCCGCCTGGCCCGGGCGTCCCGGATCGCCCCGTTCGCCCCGCCCGACACCGCCGGCTGGCGGGGGACCGTCGTCGGCCAAGTGGTTGCCCTGGGCGTCCTCGAAGGGGTGGCCGTGGCCCTCGCCCCGGCCGTGGCGGTGGTGGTGGTCCTCTGCGGGGCCGGGTTCGTCGTCGGGTCGCTGCTGGTCGGCGAGCGGAGCGGCGGGGTCCGGGCGCTGTGGGTGGCCGTCTCCTCCACCGTGGTGGCGGCCGTCCTGTCGGCCCCGTGGGTGGTCGGCACGGTGCTGGCCGGCCATGACGCCCTGTCGGTGTTCGGCCTCGCCGGTGCCTCGTCGTCGGCTCCGGGGTGGAGCGAGCTGCTCCGGTTCGACGTCGGCCCCATCGGCGGTTCGGCCCTCAGCTGGCTGCTGCTCGCCGCCGCGGTGGTCCCGCTGCTGATCGGCCGCCACTACCGGCTGGCGTGGGCCGGCCGGTTGTGGGTGGTGGGCTGCGCCAGTTGGGTGCTGGCCCTCCTGGTGGTCCGCGGCTGGACCGCCCCGTTCGCCCCGTCGGTCGACGTGCTGCTGGCCCCGGCCGCCGTGGCGGTGGCCTGCGGGGTCGGCCTGGCCGTGGCGGCGCTCGAGGTCGACCTGTCCGGTTACCGGTTCGGCTGGCGCCAGGTGCTGGCCGCCGCCGCGGTGGTGGCCGCCGCCGTCGGCCTCCTCCCGGTGGTCGCCGAGGCCGCCGACGGACGGTGGGGGCTGCCGGCCAGCGGCTACGGCGACGCCCTGTCGTTCCTGTCGCCGGCCGGTTCGGGCACTCAGGCAGGCACCCCGGCCACCGCCTACCGGGTGCTGTGGCTGGGTGACCCCCGGGTGCTCCCGACCGGCGGGTGGTCCATCTCGTCCGGGTTGGCCTACGCCACCTCGGAGAACGGCACCCCTGATGCCACCAACCTCTGGTCGCCGGCCTCCCCGGGACCAGCCGACGGGCTGGCCGACGCCGTCGGGCTGGCCAGGCAGGGCCGGACCACCGAGCTGGGCCAGCTGCTGGCCCCGGCGGCCGTCCGGTACGTGGTCGTCATCGACACGGTCGCCCCGGTGATCACCGGCATGCAGCAGCCGCCGGCCTTCCCGCCACCCCCCGGCCTGGTGGTGTCGCTGTCGGAGCAGAACGACCTGGTGGAGGTCCCGAGCAGTGGCTCCGGCTACACCGTGTTCGAGAACACCGCGTCCATGCCCGAACGGGCCCAGCGGTCCGGCGGCCCGGTGGCCGCGTCGGTTCCGGTGGCAGGGTCGGGTCCGGTGGCGACATCGAGACGGTGGCCGTCGACGGCCGACGTGTCCGGATGGCATCCCACCCTGCCCGGCCGCCCCGGTGCCGCGTCGTACTCCGGGACGGTGCGGGCGGCGACGACCTACGCCGGCTACGCCCCCGCCGGCCGGTGGCACCTCCACGTCAGCGGTCGTCCGGTGGCCCAGTCGTCCGCCTTCGGGTGGGCGGCCCAGTACGCTCGGACCCCGGCCGGCCAGGCCACCCTCGCCTTCGACGGGCCCGTCCTGCCGATCGTCGGGGGCTTCGTGGAGCTGGGGCTGTGGCTGGTCGTCGCCGGCGCCCTGCTGGGCCGGCGGCGGTGGCTGGACTGGTGGTGGGGGCCACTGCGCCGCCGGCGGGCGACGCGGACCCACCCGGCCCGACAACCGGCGGTGGACCAGTGACCGTGACGCGCCACGGCCGCGGCCGGGGAAGTCGCGCCGCCACCGACGGCCCCCCGGTGTGGCGGTTGCCGGTGGTGCTGGTGGTGCTGGTCGCCCTGGTCGGCGCCGGCCTCATCGACCGGTTGGTGGCCGCGCCGACGGCGGCCCCGGTGACGCCGGCGTCGGCCGCGGCGGCGGTGGCCGCGCCGGTCGACGCCCAGTCGTCCACCTGGTTCTGCCCCGGCGGTTCCGGCACAGCCAGTGGCATCGCCAATCCCACGCTGTTCCTGGTCAACGCCGGTCATTCCCCGGTCGACGGCACCGTCACGGTGGTCAACTCCACCGGATCGAAAGCGGCGAAGCCGGTCACCGTGCCGGCCGGCGGGCAGATCGCCGTGGCTCCGGCCACCATCGAGCAGGGGGCCTGGCTGGCCAGCCAGGTCCAGCTCGGCGGCGGCGGGGTCACCGTGAGCGAGGTGGTCGCCGGGTCCGCCGGCTGGTCACAGGCCCCCTGCTCGACGTCGACGTCGTCCAGCTGGTACTTCCCCTCCGGGGCCACCACCGACGGCAGCACCCTCTACCTCGCCCTCTACAACCCGGCCAGCACCCCGGCGGTCGTCGACCTCTCTTTCGTCACCCCGGCCGGACTGTCCCAGCCCCAACCGTTCCAGGGGGTCCTCGTCCCGCCCGGCCAGGTCCGCGTCGCCGGGGTGGCCTCCTACGTCCAGAACCAGCGGTCCGTCGGCACCATCGTCGCCGCCCGGTCCGGCCGGGTCGTGGCGTCGCAGCTGGAGGAGCACGTCGTCGACGGGCTGTCCGGCCTGTCGCTGCGCCTCGGCAGCCCGGCGACGGCCAGCCGGTGGTTCCTGCCGAGGACGGTGGACGTGACCACAGGCGCCTCGGCGGTCACCATCCTCAATCCGACGAAGGTGTCCCAGCGGGTCACCGTCCGGGTGCAGCTCAAGTCCGGCCCGGTCGCCCCGTTCACCCAGGCCGTCGCCCCCGATTCGTCGTGGACCATCAAGACCAGCGGGGTCACCCGGATCCCGGCCAACATCACATACGCCACCACGGTCACCGCGTCCGGTGGCCCAGGGGTGGTGGTGGACCGCACGGTGCAGTCCTCGGCCGCCGGAGCCGTCCCACAGTGGGGGACGGTGTCCGCCGTCGCCGGTCCGACCACCACCGTGGCCAACCGCTGGGTGGTCCCGAGCCCCGAGGTGGCCACCACACCCCCGATCACCGGGGTCGGCGCGCTGGCCCTCAACCTGCAGAACACCGGGCAGCGGACCGTGACGGTCACGATCTACCGGCTGACCCCCGACGGCCCCCAGCGACTGGCGGGTGCCCCGGTGCTGCGGGTCCCCCCGAACGTCTTCACCGTCATCGAGACAGTCGTCATGGCGAACGCCGGGAGCGACCCGGTGCTCGTCCAGGCCACCGGTCCGATGGCGGTGATGGAGGACGACGTCCCCGCCGGCCTGCCCGGAGCGGTGGCCATGGGCGGGGTGCCCCAGACCTGAGCGAACCAGCGCTGGGCGAACCAGCGCTGGGTGATCAGCGCGGTTGGCCCTGGTTGCCGGACGACTCCGGCGGGGGGTCCGACGGCCAGTGCGGCGGGGGCTGGTGTGGTTGCGGCGGCTGGGCCGGCGGCCACTGCTGCGGCGGCGGCCATCCGGGCTGACCCGGCTGGTGGGGTGCCGGCGGCGGTTGGGCGGGCTGCGCTTCGCTCGGCGGTGGCCACTGCGGCGGCGGCCACCCACCGGTGTCCGGGTGTGACCCGGCCGACGGCTGCGCCGGAGGCTGGGAGGCCGGCGACGACCCGTCGGCCGGTCCCGCAGCGGCCGCTCCAGCACCGGCGGGGGTCGCCGCCGGGACCGGGGCCGAGCCGTTCGTCCCGTTGCGCCCGTTCCCGTTGAAGTGGGGGACCGCCTTGATGCCGTGCTCGTGGACCGGCCGACCGTAGGCCTCGTCGACCAGCCGGCCGACCTCCTGCCCGTCGATGCTCTCCTGCCCCAGCAGCGCCCGGGCGACGGCGTCGAGGCCGCCGCGGTGGCGGGTGAGCACCTCGAGGGCCCGCTCCTCCTGGGCCCGGAGGATCCGCTCCACCTCGTCGTCGATGACCCGACTGGTGTCCTCCGAGTAGTCCCGGGTGTGCATCAGGTCCTCGCCCAGGAACACCTGGCCCTGGGATCCCCAGGCCATGGGGCCGATCTCCTCGCTCATGCCCCATTCCCGGACCATCTTGCGGGCCAGCTCGGTGTTGCCGACCAGGTCGTTGGCCGCCCCGGTGGACAGGTCCCCGTAGACGATCAGCTCGGCCACCCGACCCCCCATGCGAACGCACAGCGAGTCCTCGATGGCCACCCGGGGGTGGATGTGCCGCTCCTCCATGGGCAGCTGCATCGTCACGCCCAACGCCATCCCGGTGGGCAGGATGGTGACCTTGTGCACCGGGTCGGCGTGCTCGAGCACGTAGGCCAGGACGGCGTGGCCGCCCTCGTGGTAGGCCACCCGCTGCTTCTCGTCGTCGGACAGCACCAGGCTGTCCCGGCGCTGCCCCATCAGCACCCGGTCCCGGGAGGACTCGAAGTCGGCCATGGCGATGGCCGGGCTGCCCCGGCGGACGGCGTGCAGGGCGGCCTCGTTCACCAGGTTGGCCAGGTCGGCCCCGCTCATGCCCGGGGTTCCCCGGGCCACCAGCTCGAGGTCCACGTCCGGGGCCACCCGCTTCCCCTTGGTGTGGACCTGCAGGATCGGCAGCCGCTCCTCCAGGTCCGGCAGCGGCACCACGATCTGCCGGTCGAACCGGCCGGGTCGGAGCAGCGCCGGGTCCAGGATGTCCGGCCGGTTGGTGGCGGCGATCACCACCACCCCTTCGGCCGGGTCGAACCCGTCCATCTCGTTCAGCATCTGGTTGAGGGTCTGCTCACGCTCGTCGTGGCCACCCCCCAAGCCGGCCCCCCGCTTGCGGCCGATGGAGTCGATCTCGTCCACGAAGATGATCGCCGGGGCCTGCTTGCGGGCGGTCTGGAAGAGGTCACGGACCCGGCTGGCGCCGACGCCGACGAACATCTCCATGAAGTCCGACCCGCTCACCGACAGGAACGGCACCCCGGCCTCGCCGGCCACCGCCCGGGCCAGCAGGGTCTTCCCGGTCCCCGGCGGCCCGACCAGCAGGACGCCCTTGGGGATCTTGGCCCCGATCTCCTTGAAGCGACCCGGCGTCTTCAGGAAGTCGACGACCTCGCTGATCTCCTGCTTCACCCCGGTGTACCCGGCCACGTCGTCAAAGGTGGTCGACGGCCGGTCGGCGCTGAACAGCCGGGCTTTCGACCGGCCGATGGACATGATCCCCGACATCTGCCCTCGGGCTTGCCGGCTGATGAAGATCATCAGCCCCACCGCCAGGAGGATGAAGAAGATCCACGGCAGCAACGACCCCACCAGATTGCTCGGCGTCGAGAAGGTGACCTTGACCCCTTGGGTCTGCATGTCCTTCACGTCCGACGCGATCACCGGGTTCGGCCCGTTGACGGTGAACTGCTGTTGTCCTGTCTTCAGCTTCCCGGTGATGACCCCCGACGTGTTGTCGATGTTGGCTGTCACCACCTTGTTGGCGTTGACGTCGCTCATGTACTGGGAGTAGCTCAGCGACTTCGCCGACGAGTGCGGGAGCAGCGACGGGATGATCAGGACGGCCAGCACCGCCACGATCAGGGCCACCCAGATCCATCGCCAGCTCTGGTCGCCTCCCGACGACCCGGACCCGGTGCCGGGCGCGGGCGGTCGTGGCGGCGTGGGGTCGGGCCGTTGTGGGCTCACCGCCCTATGCTATGCGTCCCCCCTACGAACCGGTAACCGGCCCCTCCGTTCCACCCGGGTCCGCCACCGAGGAGGAACGGCCCGCAGATCGACCTGGTCAACTGGCCAGGGCCGGGATCACAGCAACCGCAACTGCCGGTTGGCCGGTCGCCGCCTCGGCCCGTCCCCGATCCCGGTCCGGGCCTCCACCAGGTCGGGGTCGATGTCGGCCAGGAACGGCGACGGCTCCGTGTCCCCCATCCGCCCCCACCGGTGCCGCCTGGCCGCCGACGTCAGCACCAGCCGGTCCACCGCCCTGGTCATCCCCACGAACAGCAGCCGCCGCTCCTCTGCGTCTGATCGCCCGGATGGGGCCCCAACCCCCTCCTCCTCCGCTGCCTGGGGCCCCAGCCCCAGGCCGGCCGTGTCCGATTGCCCGGAAGGCGCCTTGGAGGGGGAGGGACGGTAGGGGAGGAGGCCGTCCTCGCAACCGGCCACGAACACCACCGGGAACTCCAGGCCCTTGGCGGCGTGGATGGTGAGCAGCGAGATCCGGTCGGCCCGGGGGTCCCAGGTGTCCACCTCCAGGCCGAGCTCCAGCTCGGTCAGGAACCGCTCCAGGTCCGACCCGCAGGACACCGCCAGCGGCGCCAGCAGCTCGCCGGCGACCAGGACCTCCGCCCTCGGCACGCCGTCGGGGTCGGCCGATCCCTCGGTGGTAGACGATCCGCCGGCGGTGATCGTCCGGACGGCGGCGGTCAGCCGGTCGGCGACCGTCCCGGTCCCGACGGTCCCGCCGGCCGCCCCCGGGACGGGGTCGAGGACGGCCAGGACCGCCCGCACCCCGGGCCGGTCGACCAGCCGTTCGTGGGAGCGGACCTGCACCGGGAACCCTCGGCGGTCGAGGGCTTCGGCGAGCACCGCCGCCTGGGCTCTCATTCGGTAGAGGACGGCGACGTCGGCGAACGACAACCGAGGCCGGGTACTGCCGTCGGCCGCCCCCCGGTCGAGGGCCAGGAGCGACGAGCCACCCAGCAGCCGCTCGACCGACCGGGCCACCACCTCCGCCTCCTCTTGGGGGTCGGCCGCCCGATGGACCACCACCGGGTCGCCGTCCCCGTCGGTCCTGGCCGCCGCCAGCACCCGGTCGGGGACCAGCGTGCCGGGGGCCACCGCCTGGAGGGAGGCCCGCACCACCGTCGGCGTCGACCGGTAGCTCCGGGTCAGCTCCACCACCCGGACCGTCGGGAAGTCCTGGCGGAACCGGAGGAAGTACCCGACGTCCCCACCCCGGAACCCGTAGATGGCCTGGTCGGGGTCGCCGATGGCGCACAGGTTCCCGTCCGGTCGGGTCAGCAGGCGGAGCAGCCGGTACTGCAGGCCGTCGACGTCCTGGTACTCGTCGACGCAGACCTCCGACCACCGGTCCCGGAGCCGGTCGGCCAGAGAGGGATCGGCGTCGAGCAGCCGGATCGGCAGGACCTGCAGGTCGTCGAAGTCCACCAGGCCGCCCCGGCGGAGGGCGTCGTCGTAGCGGCGGACCAGGTCAGGCAAGGGGTCGTCCAGGGTGTCGTCGTCGGTCCCGCCCCGCTTGGCCTCGCCCACCTGGACGGCCAGTCGCGCCGCCGCGGCCGGGCCGCCGCCCAGCTCGGCCAGCAGGGCCAAGCGGGACGACTCGGCCACCACCCGCACCGACGGCTCGACGCCGAGCACCCCACCGTGCTCCCGAAGCAGCTGCAGCCCCAACCGGTGGAAGGTGGCCACGGTGATCCGGTCGGTCGCCCCCGGGGCCACCTGTCGGAGACGACCTTCCAGCTCGGTGGCCGCCCGGCGGGTGAACGTCAGCGCCAGGCACCGGTCCGGCGGCACCGCCCCGGCGACCACCCGGTAGGCCAGCCGTCGAGACAGCACCCTGGTCTTGCCGGTCCCCGGCCCCGCCACCACCAGGGTCGGTCCGGTGCCGGCGCACACCACCGCCCGCTGGTCGGCGTCGAGGCCGTCGAGGACCGCCTCGGCCGGGTCGGTTCTGCGGGGGGCCGCCGGTCGGGTGGCCGCCGCCGCCGGGCCGGGGGTCGCCGGTGCGGCCGCCCCACGGGCATCGGTCCCCGGCTCCCGGGCCAGCGCCGGTGGACGTGGAACGTCGACCGGTTCCGGCAGCTTCGGCTGGCGCCGGCCCAACGCCGCCGACGCCGGCCCCGGAACGGCGAACAGCGTCTGCGACCCCTCCGGCGCGGCCAGCTCGTCGGCGGTGAACAGCCGGATGGTGCCGTACTCGCCGTCGAACCCGCCCTCCCGCACCACCTGCCCCCGGCGCAGTCGGTCCAGGGCTTCCACCAGTACCGGCGACCCCACCCTCGCCACGTCGTCCAGCGGGACGTCGTTCAGGATGGTCAGTTCCGGACCCAGCCGGCCCACCAGGTCCGACACCTTGGAGGTCACCGTCTTGGTCTTCGGCCCCTTCCCCAAGATCTCGCCCACGATCTCCGGCAGCGGCACCAGCGAGCGGAACTCGCCGGGGTCCGTCGGGCGAAAGTCCGCCGGCCGGTCCGCCAGGGCGTCCACCCGGTGCAGCACCCCCACCGTCAGCGGCTTCGTGCACGTCGGGCACCGGCCGCCCAGCGCCCGGGTCTCCTCCGGGTCGGTCCGCACCCCGCAGTTCCGGTGGCCGTCGAGGTGGTACTTCCCCTCCTCCGGGAAGAACTCCACCGTCCCGGCGAACCCGTCCCCGGTCCGCAGGGCGGCCAGCATGGCGAAGTAGTCGACGTCGGTGTCGAACACCGTGGCCTCCCGGCCCAGCATCGGCGGCGAGTGGGCGTCCGAGTTGCTCACCAGCCGGAACCGGTCCAGCGACGACACCCGCCAGTTCATCTCCGGGTCCGACGACAGTCCGGTCTCCACGGCGAAGACGTGCTCGGCCAGGTCGGCGTAGCAGTCGTCCACCGCGTCGAACCCCGACTGCGACCCCAGCACGGCGAACCACGGCGTCCACGCATGGGCCGGCACCAGGTAGCTGTCGTCACCGCTCTCCAGGGTGATCTCCAACAGGTCCCGGGAGTCCAGTCCGAGGATCGGCCGTCCGTCCGCCGTCAGGTTCCCGATCCGGGCCAACCGGGTCGTGATGCGGTCCACCGCCTCGAAGTCCGCGGCGTACAGCAGGTGGTGCACCTTCCGGGTCCGGTCGTCCCGCTTGTAGATCGTCGAGATCTCCGACGACAGCATGAACCGGACCGGCGTCCGACAGGCCGGCGGCAGTCGGTCCCAGATCCCCTGTTCCACCTCCGGCTGCAGCCGGAACAGCCCCGGCTCCGCCGGGCGCAGCTTCCCCCGTAACTCCTCCACCCACCCCGGATGGGTGAAGTCACCGGTCCCCACCACGGCAATCCCCTTGTGGCCGGCCCACCACGCCAGGTGCTCCAGGTCGCAGTCCTTGCTGCACGCCCGGGAGTGCTTCGAGTGGATGTGCAGGTCGGCGACGAACCGCATGGCCGGGTCAGTCTCGCACCGGCGGGACGAGGGCGAACCCTTCCGCCGCCGCCGCCCGGCGCAGGGCCTGGTCGAAGACCGCCATGGTGCCGCAGCCGGGGTCCTGGCGGCGGACGGCCAGCGCGCAGCACAGCTGGACGGCGTCGTACGCCCGCAGGCCGTGGGTGGCGCAGGCCCTCGCGGCCTCGCCGAGGATGGCCGTGGTGGCCACCACGGCCTGAAACCGAGGTCCGGTTTCGTCCGTTCCGATGTAGTCGGCCTCGAACGAGGCGGTCAACAGTCCGGCGTCCTCAACCGAGAGGTCGCCGACTCGGCACTTGCGCCAGAGGGCTGCCGGGACCTCGACCCTCGCCAGCTGGGCCACGGCGACGGCCTCCAGTACCCGGACCACTTCGTGCCCGGGTTCATCGGCGTAGATCTTCACCAGGGCCGACGAGTCTGCGAAGACCCTCACCGGCTCTCAGTCTCGGCCTTCCGAGACCAGTGTGGACAGAGGGACGCCCTTCCCGGCAGCCGCCCGAGCCTTGGCCACCAGGTCAGCCGGAGGCCGCGTCCGGGGCGGCTCGGATGGAGCGAGCAGCCCCGCCCGCCGCAGTCGCTCTCGCAGTTGCTCCGCCTCACCCCCGGCCAGGTCCGGATCGGTGGCCGCGTCGAGGATGTGGCCGACGTACTCGTTCATGCTCCGTCCCTGCCTACTCGCCGTATGGCGGACCCGGTCCAACAGCTCGTCGTCCAGGCGGATGGTCATCTGTGCCACGCCTGCATGATAGCAGGCATAATGTCGAGAACCCGGAGGCCTCGCCCGACCGGCTCCGGTCCAGGTCCGGGCGGTATCGTGGGCCCCCGATGGACCGGCCCGACCACCCCGAGCCGTCTCCCGCGCCTGGCCCGCCGCCCCACTACCCGGGAGGCCCCTCGAACGGCCCTCCCGGCTACCCCGGGGTTCCCGGGACCCCGCCTCCGGGACCACCGGATGCCGGATGGTCGTGGCCGCCACCGGACCCCGGGACGGCCCACGCCAACGCCGCGCCACCAGGCGTCGGGACGGCCCCCGGCGGCGACCGCCCGTTCCTCGACATCCCCGGTGCGCCCCCGGCCAACAAAGGGGCCGCCGGCGTCTGGATCCTGTTCGCCCTCATCGGCTTCGCCGCCGGCCAGGTGGTGGCGGTCATCTTCACCTACATCGCCGCCGCTGCGGCCGGTGAGGGAGGGCAGCTGAGCAAGATCGCCGACCTCTCCCAGCCGCCGGAGTGGTACGTCGGCACCTCCCTGGTCGGGCTGTGGGTCGGCTTCCTCGCCGGCCCGTGGATCGCCAGCAAGGCCCGGGGCACCGGCCGGTTCTTCGCCGACCTCGGGGTGCGGTTCCGGCCGATCGACCTCCTGGGCATCGTCATCGGCCCGGCCAGCCAGCTGCTCATCGGCATCCTCTACAAGCCGTTCCAGCAGCATCTGAAGAACTTCACAGCGCCCACCCAGAAGCTGACCGGGGCCTCCCACGGCGGCGGGTTCGTGGTCATCGCCATCCTGACGGTGGTCGGCGCCCCGTTTTTCGAGGAACTGTTCTTCCGGGGTCTCCTCTTCAAGGCGCTGGCCCGGTTGTTCACCCCACTGGACATCCGCCCGTCGACCCGCCGGACCATCGGGGTCGCCGTCGCCATCGTCGCCGACGGCCTGCTGTTCGGAGCGGCCCATGGAGAGCTGGAGCAGTTGGCCGGGCTCGCCGTGTTCGGGGCCATCCTCGCCTTCATCAGCTACCGCACCGGTCGGTTGGGTATGAACATGGTGTCCCACGCCTCCTTCAACCTGGTCGCCGTCCTCGTCGTCGCCAGCAACCGTGGCCTCATCTGGCACTGACCGCCCGATGACCACCACCGCCGTCCGATGACCACCACCGCCCCTCCCACCGACCGTCCCGCCACCGGGACCGCCACCCGGACCGCCATCGGGATCGACGGTGAACCCGTCGGTGGCGGCGACGGCGCACCCCGACCGCTCCGCCGCCCCTGGCGGCCGCGCCGGCGGGGGACCGCCCGGTGGGCCCCGGCCGTGGCCACCCTCCTGGTGGTGGGCGGGGTCATCGCCGTCGTGCTGTGGCAGATGCACCTGAACCTGCTGCTGTCCGACACGTCCACCACCGGCGGGGACACCGGCGCCCACTACATGATGCCGGCCTACTTCACGTCGGACCTGTTCCCCCACCTCACCGGTTGGGACCCCGGTTGGTACGACGGCTATCCCATCTACACCTTCTACTTCGTCCTCCCCGACGCCCTGGTCGCCCTGGCGTCGCACGTCATCACCTACGACGTCGCCTTCAAGCTGGCCACCGTCCTGGGGTCGCTGCTGCTGCCGGTGGCCGCCTGGGCCTGCGGCCGGCTGTTCCGGCTGCGTCCCCCCGTCCCGGCGGCCCTGGCCGCGGCCACCCTGCCGTTCCTGTTCGACTACTCGTACACCATCTACGGCGGCGACCTCTTCTCGACGCTGGCCGGCGAGTACGCCTACTCCCTCAGCATCGCCCTCGCCGTCCTCTTCCTGGGGCTGATGGCCCGGGGCCTCCGCACGGGCCGGGGCCGGGTCTGGGCGTCGGTGGTACTGGCCCTCTGCATCCTCAGCCACATCGTCCCCGGGATGCTCGCCCTCGCCGGCGCCGCCCTGCTCACCCTGTTCGAGCTCCTCCCCGAGCGGTTCCGGCTGCACGACGACCTTTGGCGCCCCTCGTCGGCGGTGTCCCGGGCCCCCGGTCGTGAAGGGGTGGTCGGCCGGTGGGCGGCGCTGTGGTGGGGGGCGTCCACCGTGGCGATCGGCCTGTTGTTGTCCGGGTGGTGGCTGGTCCCCTTCGGCATCCGCCAGCCCTACTCCACGTCGATGGGGTACACCAACGTGTCCACCTACGTCACCCTCCTGTTCCCCCGGGCCGACCTGTGGGCCCTGGTGTTGGCCGGGGTGGCCGTGCTGGTCGCCCTGGTCCTCCGCAGCCGGTTCGGCCTGCTCCTCGGCCTGCTCGGCGGCGGAGCCGCCCTCGCCCTCACCGAGGACCCGCAGGGCGCCCTCTACAACACCCGGTTCCTGCCGCTGTGGTTCCTGTGTGTCTTCCTCCTCGTCGGCTGGCTGTTCGGGATGACCATGGCCGGGCTGGCCCGGTCGTGGCGACGGTGGCGGCTGGCCCGTTGGGCCTGGGCGGTCCGCTCCGCCACCGGGACGGCCGACGCCGGCGGCCTCCCCCCGGGGCCGGGGCCGGGGACGGGTGGAGACGCCGGCGACCCCGACCTGCACCCCAGTGTCGACCCCGATGTGGACCCGGGTCCGGGACCGGGACCGGTGGGCCTTCATCGGGATGACGACCCCGCTGCGGGCGGGTGGTGGCGCCGTCCATCCGCCTCCCGGTGGGCGCCCGGCGCCGTCGGCGGCGCCCTCGCCGCGCTGGCCGGCGCCCTACTGGTGGTCGTCCCCCCGTTCATCCCGTCGGTGGCGTCGGCCCTGCCCAACGTCGGCGTGCACCCCGGCGCCAACGAGGTCAGCTCCTGGGCCAGCTGGAACTACACCGGCTACGAGGGGAAGGCCGACTACCCCGAATACCGGGCCGTGATGGAGCTGATGCGCAAGGTCGGCCACCAGTACGGCTGCGGCCGGGCGATGTGGGAGTACAACGCCGACGAGAACCGGTTCGGGACCCCCGAGGCCCTCATGCTCCTGCCGTACTGGACCGGCGGCTGCATCGACTCGATGGAGGGCCTGCTCTTCGAGTCCTCCACCACCACCCCGTTCCACTTCCTCAACCAAGCCGAACTGTCCCCGCAGCCGTCCGAGCCGATGGTCGGCCTGCCCTACGGCACCTTGGACATCCCCCTCGGGGTCCAGCACCTCCAGCTTCTCGGGGTCCGCTACTTCATGGCCGCCAGCACCGAGGTGGAGCAGGCGGCCGACGCCGACCCCACACTCCACCTGGTCGCCTCCACCGGGCCGTGGAACACCGTGTTCACAGGGCAGAACCTGTCCACCACCTGGAAGGTGTACGAGGTCAGCCACTCCTCCTTGGTCACCCCGTTGGCCAACCAGCCGGCCGTCCTCCAGGGGGTGGGCCCGAGACAGGACACATGGCTCGGGAAGGTCGGCCCCGACGGCCAACCGATGGACGGCCCGGCCGTCGCCTGGTACGACACCCCGTCCCGCTGGGACGTCGCCCTCACCGCCGGAGGTCTTCCCTCCTGGCCCAAGGTCACCGCGGCCACCGCCGCCTCCGCCCCGGCTCGGCCGGAGCCGAAGACCACCGTGTCCCGGATCAGGACCACCGACAACTCCATCAGCTTCCACGTCAGCCGGACCGGCGTGCCGGTGACGGTGAAGACGTCGTACTTCCCGAACTGGAAGGCCACCGGGGCCGACGGGCCGTGGCGGTCGGCCCCCAACCTGATGGTCGTGGTCCCCACCAGCCACGACGTCACCCTCACCTACGGCACCACCGGCGCCAACTGGCTGGGCGACGGCGCCACCGTGCTGGGCGTCGCCGCCCTCGTCGTCCTGGCCGTCGTCCCGGTCGTCGCCGTCCGCCGACGCCGGGGGCGCCATCCCCGGGGCCGCCATGCCGCCGGGGCCTGATCCGGGGGCCGGGGCTCAGGCTGGGCCGGTGTGGACCGTCTCGGTGTCCCGGCCGGACCGCAGCAGGGTGCCGCCCCGTTCCCCGGTGCGCTCGCCGTGGGCGACCACCTCGACGCCGTTGACCAGCACGTGCTCGATGCCGACGGCGTTGGCGAACAGCCGGGGCGCCCCGCCCGGTAGATCCCGGTGCACCGCGGCCGGGGCGGCATCGACGGTGTCGGGGTCGAACAGCACCAGGTCGGCCTGGTAGCCCTCGGCCACCCGGCCGCGACCCTTCAGCCCGTAGAACCGGGCCGGCACGTCCACCAGGAGGTGGACGGCCTCCTCCAGCGACAGCGCCTGCCGTTCCCGGACGGACTGCCCCAGCATGGTGGTGAAGTAGCTGAAGCTGGTCATCATGTCGAGGTGGGCGCCGGCGTCCGATCCGCCGAGGACCACCCGGGGGTCCCGCCAGACGTCATGCCGCAGGGCCCAGCTCTCCTCGTCGTCGCCCGGCGGCCGGGCGGCCAGCACCGTCTGCAGCTCGTCGGCGACGACGATGTCGCAGAGGGCGTCGAGGGGGTCCAGGCCGCGCTCGGCGGCGATGTCGTCGACGCGCCGGCCGACGAACCGGCGGTTGGCCGGCGACGGCGACTCCTCCACCCGGTAGGCGGCGTAGTCGGCCAGCTCGGTGTTCCTGGGGTCCTTGCGTCCCTCGGCGGCCCCAGCCCGCATGCAGTCCCGCACCGCCGGGTCCGCCAGCATCGCCAGCCGCTCCGCCGGTGGCACCTTGAAGACCGGGGCCCAGCCCGGGATGATCTCCAGCCCGAACCCGGTGGTGAACGTGTACCGGAGCGACACCACCATCGGCACCGTCAGGCCACGGACGGTGGCCCCCAGCGCCGCCGCCCGGTCCGACGCCGCCAGTTGTCGGCGGACCGTCTCCATCCGCTCCACCGTCACCGTCAGCACGTTCCAGTTGAGCGGCCGGTCGGCGGCCAGCGACAGCGCCGCCATCCGGTCGGCTTCCTCCGCCGGGGACGCCGGGATGTACTCGAGCACCGTGCCCGGTCGGTCCCTCAGCACCCGGCACAGCCGGACCAGCTCGTCGTCGGCGGCCCACCGGGACGGCACCGGGTCGCCAGCTCCGTCGGTGTGCGCCCGGCCGTTGGACGACGAGAACCCCAGGGCGCCGGCCTCCAGGCTCTGGGCCAGCAGCGCCTCCATGGCCTGCAGCTGGTCCTCCGTCGGTTGGCCGCCGACGGCGTCCTCCGCCATGACCATCCGGCGGATGGCCGAGTGGCCGGCGAGGAACCCGGCGTTGACGGCCAGGGTGCCGTCGATGCGATCGAGGTACTCCCCGAAGGTGCCCCAGGACCCCCAGTCGACGCCCTCGACCAGAGCGTCCAGCGGCATGCCCTCCACCCGGGCCAGCAGCCGCCGCATGTAGTCGGCGTGCTCCGGGGCGATGGGGGCGATGGTGAACCCTGTGTTGCCGCCGACGACGGTGGTGACCCCGTGCAGGATCGACGGGGCCAGGTCGGGGTCCCAGAGCACCTGGGCGTCGTAGTGGGTGTGGATGTCCACGAACCCCGGAGCCACCACCAGGCCACCGGCGTCGATCGTCCGACGGGCGGGGTCGCCGACGTCGCCGACCGCCGTCACCCGACCGCCGGCGATGCCGACGTCGGCCCGCACCGGGGCCCTCCCGGTGCCGTCGACGACGGTGCCGTTCTTGATCAGGCAGTCCAACATCCCGGTGCCTCCGTATGGTCGGGGAGCTCGTGCCGCCGGGAGCTCGTGCCGCCGGGAGCTCGTGCCGCCGGGAGCTCGTGCGGTCAGGGAGTTAGTGGTTGTAGGAGCTCAGCTGGTACGTACCTGTGACCGGCGTGCCGGGGTCGAGCAGGCTCCAGTTCTTGGCGTTGTCCGCCCCGGCCAGCCCGTGGTTGGTGGGTGACCACTTCGGCGGCGGCATGGCCAGGAGCGACGCCTTCACCGACGCCGGCAGGTTGACGGCGTGCAGCTTGTTCAGGGCCGTGAGCACGCTGGTGGGCTCGGCGGACCCCGCCGATTTGATCGCCCAGGACGTCAGCACCACGGTGTCGGCGGCCAGCATCGATGAGTACAGGTAGCTGGTGCTGCCGCCGGCCTGCTTGAGGGCGGCCACGAACTTGGCCACCGGCGCCGGCAGCGTCGACCCGGTCCGGCCGAGGGCCGTCGGCCCGAGGACCACGAACTGCTTGGCCACCGCCGGCGGGATGGCCGTCATCACCGTCGCCGTCAGGGCGCTCTCCGCCGCCATCACCTTGACGGACTTCCACCCGAGGGAGGCGAGGTTGTTCATCATGGTCACGTACAACGACGGGGTGGTGAAGTAGGCGTAGATGGCCTGGGCGCCGTCGTTCTCCAGCTGCTGCAGCGGGGCGCTGACGTCCGACGCTGTCAGCTGCACCGACTGGGTGCCCACCACGTCGAACCCGTGCTTCGGCAGCCCGGACGCCTCGGCACCGGCGATTGTGGTCGCCCCGGTGTCGCTGGACGAGATGATCCCGATCTTCTTGGCGCCGAGGTTCGAGAACCCCTTCGCCACGCTTGTCACCCGCAGGGTGGCGTCCTGGACGGTGGTGAACTGGTAAGGGTACGTCGACGGGTCCGACAGGCTGTCGGTGCCGAGGGGGGCCATCGTCACCACCTTGGCCCGGGTGGTCACCGGCAGGATGGCCGCGGCCTCTACGCTGGTGGCCCCGGCCAGCATGGTCGCCGGTTGCGGTGTCGACCCGACGGCCTGCTGGGCGGCCACCGACGCCTTGTTGGCTGTCGACCCGTCGTCGACCACCGACAGCTTCAGCTTCCGGCCCAGCACCCCACCCGCCTGGTTGACCAGTGACACCTCCGCCTTGGCGCCGGCGGCGTCACCGGTGCCGTAGGCGCCGAAGGTGCCGCTCAAGGCCAGCACGGCGGAGATGGTGATGGGCGCCTTGGTGCCCGCCGCCGAAGCCGACGGCACCCCCACCGTGGAGCCGACCAGCGCCACCGCGCTCAACCCGGCGACCACCAGTGCCCCCCTCCGCGGGAACGTCGATCGCCCCCGACCCGTCACCGCGAACGCGGCCATGGACCCCACCCCCACTCTTCCCCGACCGGCCCACCCGGACGACCCAGGCGAATCCGATAAACCACATATCATTTAATGTTAGCAATATAGTCACACGGTCTGCGGACAGCAAGGGGGCAGATATGGAGACGGAGTTGCGGTCGCTCGCCGCCACCGGGCTGCCGGTGCTGGACTGCCGACCGGCCGGCGCCGCCCGCCGGGCGGTGGTGGTCCTGCACGACGCCGCCGGGGCCACCGAGCACCACGATGACGTCACCCGGCGGTTCTGCCCGCTCGGCTACCGCGCCGTGGCCCCGCGGCTGTACCACCGCACCGGCGACGGCCCGCTCCGCTACGACGACGTCGACGGCATGCTCCGGCACATGCGGGCGCTCAACCAGACCGACCTGCTCGCCGACCTCGTCGCCGTCGTCGACGACCTCCGGGCCGACGGCTTCGGCGACCGGTCCATCGGGCTCGTGGGGTTCTGCCTGGGCGGCACCATTGCCTTCCTCGGGGCCCGGCACCTGCCGCTCGGGGCGGCCGTCACCTTCTACGGCGGCGGCATCGCCGCCCCCGAATTCGACCTGCCACCACTCCTGGAGCTGGCCCCGCACCTGCAAGCGCCGTGGCTCGGCCTCTACGGCGACCTCGACCGGCTGGCCCCGGTGGACCAGGTGGAGCAGCTCCGGATCGCCGCCGCCTCGTCGGAGGTGCCGACGGCCCTGCAGCGCTACCCCGACGCCGGCCACGCCTTCCACTCCGACGTGCGGCCGGAGATGTACCACGAGGCGTCCGCCCGGGACGCCTGGCAGCGGACGGTGGACTGGCTGGACCGCTACCTCGAACCGGCTTAGATGGCCCGGTCCAGCCACAGCCGCCGGGCGGTGCCGCCGAGTACCAGGTCCCGGGCGGTGTCGTCCAGGTCGACCGCCCGGTCGAAGGCGTCGAGGGACAGCCGGTAGGGACCGTAGCGGCGGGTGTTGGGCCAGTCGGTGCCGAACATGGTCCGCTCCGGGCCGAAGGCGGCGACGACGTCGCGGAGCAGCGGCTGGAGGTCCTCGTAGGGCCACGGCGTCCGGGCCATGAGGCCGAGCGACGAGACCTTGGCCAGCACGTTGCCGGCGTCGGCACAGGCGAGCAGCGCGGCCGCCGCCGCCGGGTCCTCCGCCGGCACCACCATGGCCAGGTGGTCGACGACCACGGTGGTCTGCGGGTGCCGGCGGGCCCGATCGAGGAGGTCGCCGAGCTGGTCGCCCCGGGCCAGGACGCTGACCGAGACACCGAGGCGGCCGGCCTCTTCCCACAGCGGGTCCCCGGCCGGCCCGGCCAGCCAGTCGGCGTCGGGCACGTCGTAGGGGAGCAGCCGGACCCCGGCGCAGCCGCCGTCGACCAGCCGTCGCAGGACGTCCGGTCCGTTCGGCGCCGTGGGATGGACCAGGCAGACACCGGCCAACCGGTCACCCTGGGCGGCCACGGCCTGCAGCAAGTACCGGTGGTCGGCACCGTAGGCCCGGGGCTGGATGCAGATGGCGCCGTCGAAGTCCACCGACGCCAACTCGGCGGCCAGCTCCTCGGGGGTGGCGGACCGGTCCGGCGTCGGGGCGTCGGGCGACCAGGGGAACGCCGAGGGGTCGGCGGACCACACGTGGACGGCGGCGTCGATGCGCACTTCGGCCTCCTTCGGCCACTGTTCCCTTCGGACGGGGGCCCCGGGCCAGGTTAGGCTGACCGTCCCATGGGTCAGACCGGTGACGTGTTCAAGGCCTACGACGTCCGGGGGACCGTTCCCGACCAGCTCGACGCCACCATGTGCCGGGGCATCGGCGGGGCGTTCGCCCGGTTCTGCGGGACCCCGCGGATCCTGGTGGCCCGGGACATGCGGCCGTCGGGGGAGGAGCTGTCGGCGGCCTTCGCCGAAGGGGCCCGGGCGGAGGGGACGGCGGTCACCGACCTCGGCATGGGGTCGACCGACTTCTTGTACTTCGCCTCCGGCCACCTCGACGCTCCCGGGGCCATGTTCACGGCCTCCCACAACCCGGCGGGGTACAACGGGATTAAGATGTGCCTGGCCGGGGCGAAGCCGATCGGCCGTGACACCGGCCTGGCCGACATCGAGGAGGCCACCAACCAGCTGATGGCCGACCCGCCGCCGGCCCGGGACCTGGCGGCCCTGGACCACCAGGACCTGCTGGACGCCTACGCCAAGCACGTCCACTCGTTCGTCGACGTGCCGTCGCTGAAGCCGTTGAAGATCGTGGCCGACACCGCCAACGGCATGGGGGGCCTGGTGGTCCCGCTGGTGATGCGGGGGCTGCCGTTCCAGGTGGACGTCCTCTACCCCGAGCTCGACGGCACCTTCCCGAACCACCCGGCCGACCCGATCCAGCCGGAGAACCAGGTGGACCTGAAGGCGGCGGTCCTCGACGCCGGGGCCGACGTCGGACTGGCCTTCGACGGCGACGCCGACCGGGTGTTCCTCGTCGACGAGCAGGCCCAGCCGGTGTCCGGATCGCTGACCACCGCCCTGGTGGCCGCGTCGATGCTGGACAAGCACCCCGGGGCCACCGTCCTGTACAACCTGATCTGCTCCCACGTGGTCCCCGAGGTGATCGCCGAGCACGGCGGCACCGGCATCCGGACCCGGGTGGGGCACTCGTTCATCAAGCAGGTCATGGCCGAGTCCGGGGCGGTGTTCGGCGGGGAGCACTCCGGCCACTACTACTTCCGCGACAACTACCGGGCGGACTCCGGCATCATCACCGCCCTGGTGGTCCTGGAGCTGATGAGCCGGGCCGACCAGCCGCTGTCGGCCCTCCTCGAGCCGTACCGCCGGTACGCCGACTCCGGGGAGATCAACACCGA
>Ga0134126_10000199_pt1 | contig 79514 bp, 65 predicted proteins | sample KB31752_FD_96881 | JGI IMG/M metagenome (GOLD analysis project Ga0134126, IMG submission 96881) | Terrestrial soil microbial communities with excess Nitrogen fertilizer from Kellogg Biological Station, Michigan, USA - KB3-175-2 | ecosystem: Environmental > Terrestrial > Soil > Unclassified ...
AACCTGCCCGCTTTGTTTGTCTAAAGCGTAGATCACCCAATAATCCCGGCCCTTATTTTTAATGTACGTTTTCAATTCATCCACTTCGTATATCCTGCCTATTGAAATGATTGGCTTTTTAATATGACCAGCAATATATTTAATGCGTCTTAACACCGTATCGGCAGAAATACTTAGTAATCTCGCTATGCTCCTGATACCGCAGCCTTCTTTTACATGATCAACAATGCTTCTGTTTATCGCTATATGGCATGCTTTATTAATGTACATGCCCATAAAAGTGCTTTTGCAACTTTTACACTGGTAACGCTGCCGCCCTTGTATGCTGCCATGTTTAACTGTTTTACCGCTGCAAAATTCACCACCCACAATTTTAGTACACTTATTCATTTTTCAACTGGTTATGCATTTTAATTTGGCCTTATTTAGCCCAAAATAAAGGGGATGGCACTTTCATACCATCCCCTTTTCCAAATCTTCTACGCTAAAATTATAAATTATTCTTGATTATCAGCGTTTTAATTTAGCACCCACAATTTCAGTACACTACCGATTTAATTTTGTAAACACACGTTTGATACACTATACACTACCCAATTTTAATACATTACCTAAATTGAACTTTCCAGTGAACGTCATCTAGCTGTTTTTCTGAAAGGGCGTACATCTTTATATATTTTTGTTGATTAAACAAGTCGTACATTGTTTTCTTCCCCTGATACCTTTTTAAGGTATCAACAGCAAAAACATATATAAACATTTTTTTCTGTGGGCTTTCCGCAACGTATTTATGCCATGCACTTATTAAAGGCATTCCTCTTCTAGACAAACTTATTGTCGAATCCGGTTCAATGATATTCGATAAATAAAATTCTATGTTATTGAAAAAAATGCTATCCCGACGGTTCGATTCCGCGACCGCAATTTCAATCTTTGAATTATTAGCTATTTTTAAGCTACTATCATAATAATCACACCCTGATAGTAAAATAGATATTGCAATTATTAACTTTTTCATAATTATTCCAATTTTTACTTTTGAGGATAAATCGATTTAGGTGCCCACGGCCAATAGGTATTTGATGGAGACGACGGGTGAGTATTGATAAATACACCCCAAAAAGAATTGTATATCCAGTTATTGCTCGAAAGAGGATAACCGTGAAAATCCCAATTTGATGGATGATCAAAATATTCGTAAGCTAAATTATTTGCCGCAAGTTCTGTTAAAAAATAATCGCTATTCCAGCCATCAAACCCATTTAACATTGTGCTTATTAAGCTTAGTGGTGCTTCTTGTGTATAGTATAATTTCCCTCCCCACTTGTTTGCTGCTAAGTTGTGTCCAAATTCATGCATTAATAATTGCAAATTTTGTGCATTATTTTTATTTGTAAAGATTCCATAGCCTGGTAAGGTAAGGGATTGAGTGCCTTCAAGACTGTTAACATAATGTACAGGCACTCCATAAAAGAAAGTATGTGTATCATTGTATTCATATACCTCTTGCTGTATATAGTGCCATATCTGTGACCAACTTGTTTGATCGGTAACTTTAATTTCTTTGAGCCAAACTGTTTGGAAGTCACCAAAGCCAGCTGCCGCCAAAGCAGAATTAACGAGATCACCAGTCGAATTATTATTATTGCTATTACCGTTACTATTGCCATTACCATTACCAAATGCGGCACGATATTCCTTGGTAACGTCATTCAAGTCAATCGGGTCTATTCCATACCCTCCTAAATTGCCCGTCATAACGTTGTATGCCGTTAAGCCAGGATCAGCTCCAAAGGCTCCACCATCGGCTGAAGCATAAAATGCATCCTGTGAAGCTTGAATATCACTAGGAATACCTGTGCCATAATAACTTGAATACTGAACCGGCGGCGGGGTATGTGAGCCCGGCGTTGGCAACAAGTCGCCCAACGGATCATTAAACATAATGGGGTTATTCCCCGCATACTGGTAGCTTGTCATGCTTTCCGCACTTTCGGCTTTGGGATCAACGCCTATCCATCTGCCTAAAGCTGCATCGTAATTGCGATAAAAAGTTTGCTGGTAATCCGGAAGGTTTTGAAAATCGTTCTGCCATTCAGCACCGCCGTTGTAGAGCTGCCTGTTCTGAACCCCGGTAATCCCTATCGGGCTATTCGGCATCACCAGGCCAAACCCGTAATAGCTGTTTTCTTGCTTTACTAAGGCTACACCGCCATTATTCTGGAAGCTTACCCTGGCATTGCCCTGCTGGTCGGTGATGATAAATTCTTGGGTAAAGTTAGTGCCGTCGTATAATACTCTGCCCTCTGGCATAGAAAAATAGGAGAGTGCTGCGGTACCGGTTCCTGATGTAAGGTACACAAACCCGTCGATATAGTCCGTAGTCGTACCTAACGTATTATTGTCATACGCCTGTTTCCGGATAAGCGTACCGCCTGCATCATAGGTATAGTTGATATATCTTCCTGTCGCATTATACGTCAGTGTCATGTTATCGATACGATTCAACACGTTGTATTGTATTGGCGTAACAGTACCAATCCCCTTATACGGGTCAGAAGTAAGGTTGCCGTTTGCATCGTAGGTATAACTCCCCGTACTGCCTGTATAGTTTATGAAACCGGCGCTCGTGTAGTTTGCGCCCGTTCCATCCGTAACCGTCAGAAGCTGGTTCGGATTGGTGGTGGAATAGGTATAGGTCAGGTTGTCGATCTGCACATTGCTGTTGGTTCCCTGGGTGGAGCTGTTGCGGTTCAGCGCCTTAATATTGCCCCCTGCATCATAGGTAATGACGCTTTCGTCAAAGCCGCCGATATTGTAATTAAAGTAACCCGTGCCCGTGGTCGTCCTTTCGGCATAGGATGCCGCTGTATATCGGTTTATTCCGTCATAAGTATAAGTATAGCTGCGCTCATACGTTTTATTGCCCGAACCATCCGCGCTCATCCATTTTACAGCCGTAAGCCGTCCATTATAACGGGCTGCGTTGCCGTTGCCGTTTGCCAGGTTGCCATCGGTTTGGTCGTACAGCAATTCCATGCCGAATACATCGTTGTAATCACCATTTTTTATCCCCCCATCATTGGTCAGCTTGCTGTTGTTGATGGATAACAATTGTCCCCGGATGTTATAGCGCATATCCACGTTTTGCAGCCAGGTACTGCTGTTCACATACCCCAACCCCTTTTTGATCACCTGTCCAAGCTCATTATAGGTATACGATGCAATGGTTTGCGTACTGCCCGAATTATACCGCTGGCTTACGCCCGTGATGCGGTAAGCATCATCGTAAGTGAGATAGGTGTATACCGTAACCGATGTCCCGGAAGCGGTTTGCTTAACGATCTTTGAAGCCTGCGGCACGCCCATAAAATCGGGCACCACGGTTTTCGTATCGGTAAATGCCGTGGCCCCTGTATAATAAACATGGTTGTTGCTGCGCACCTGTATCGGGTTGAGCCGTTTATCATAAAAAGTGGCCGTGGTGAGCCAGGTGCCGCTCAGGCCCGAGCCCACGGTTGTTTTGCTGACAATGGTGGGCATCCCCTTAAGCTTGGCGGTCGTCGCGCTTTCCTCATTCGGCAGATTGGCGTCGCTTTGGGTTACATAACTAAAATCATCCGTACCGTCCTGGTTCAGGTCATAGTCGTCATAATAAGCATACGCCAGCGCGGTGGTATTGCTGGTTGGAAAAACATTGTTGGTATAATAGCCGTTATTATTGGGAGTGCCCTGGCGGCTTTCATACCAGCTGGAATAACTTAAGCCGCTTACATAGCTTTGCATGGCGGATGGAGTTATGTTGTTGTTATCCACGTAAATCCCCTGGCTGATGGCCCTGCCCTTCGCATCATACTTGATATAATTCCATTTGTTGGCTGCGGCCATATTGGCGTCCTGTGCCAGCACCAGGCGGTTCATCGGATCGTACACCATATACATGGTGCCTTTGGCGGGCACGGTTTTGCTGGTCATGCGGCCCCGGTTATCGTAGGTAAAATGAAAAACCAGGTTGCTGATGGACGTGGTGGTAAGGCTGTAGCTGTTGGAAGCCAGCAGCCCCACGGCCTTTGGGGGTACGATATAGCTGATCATGCCTGCCATATTGTAAATATAATAGGTATCTAGGTTACCTGTCGAAAGAATTTGCCGTTTTAATATGGTATGGCCCGCCAGGTCGGCAAAAGTAAGTGTTTCCACGATGTCCTCGTCCTTTCCGTCGGTTACGGAAAGCTTATTGTCGGCATAATAATTACCCGATGTAAAGGTGCCGTCGGGATTCCAGATCAGGATAGACCCGTCAGTGGCAGCATTGTTGTTGCGGTAGCTTGCGGTTTTATAATGCGCACCCGTAACGCCGTAATGGTAACCGGCCCCTGCAAGGCCTGAATTGAGCAATCGTTGCAGCGGGCTGTTTTCAAACACCCGGGTGGCGTATGCGCCGGTATCGACAGGAATAACATACTGGCTTGTTTGATTGTAAAAGGCGGGCTGGTCGGTGCTTATCGCCGTATTGCGGTAGCTGCCCATCACATCGGTGCTTTGGCCCGCGTAGGGCAGGTAGCTTTTTGTCTGCCTGCCCAGGTTATCGTAACCGACGGGCTGGATCAGGTCATTATGCGCCGGGCTTCCCTGCACGCCAATTGTTTGGACTGTGCGGCCCAGGCCATCGTAATAGCTGCGCGTGCTTTGCTTGCCCGCGGTACCCAATGCGTTAGCCTGCGCATCGGTGGTGATCCCCGATTGCTTGATGATGTCTGTCTGGACAAAACCAGGGTTATTTGTTTGTGCCAATGCATAGTGGCTGATTAGAGAAGCGGCGCCAGTCAGCAACGTAGTGATATAGGATTTAAGTTTCATCGTATCTTTTGCTAGCTAAATCAAATTACTCAATTGAACGGACAGGTATTGTTGTTATACACCGAAAAATTCAGGGTATCGCCGGCGGCAACGGTCCAGGTGAAGGTGCTGCTATGGAGCGTGCTGTAGAAAAAGCAATTCCCATTGGTGCCGTCGGTAAAAACAATATTGGTCAACCCTTTGCCGGTGCCGGAGTTATATACCTGGCCGGAAGGCGTTACCGTGATGGTATAGTTGCCCGGGGGCACCGTTGCCGGTAACTGCGAACCAGTATAGGTAATTGTGGTGTAGCCCGTCCTGGCAAAGGAAATTGAGGCAATCCCCGCGCCGATAGTGTAGTTGTTCTCGGTAACGGAAGCTGTTGCCGGCGTCACTGTGATGTTTGTTGACGAAGCAACTGCACTTCCCGAAAAAAATGGCGATGTTACCGTTAAATTTACCGGATAGGTTGTTGTTGAAGTGGTTGAACTATACGTGTGCGTGGGATTGGTTGCAGTCGTTGTAATTGAATTTCCATCGCCAAAATCCCAGTGATATGATAATCCCGCGGCCGTACAAACATCGTAAGTCGGAGTGGAAAAAGTCACCGCGGTCGCACTGGTGATACTAGAATATGGATTATAAAAGATAACAGGTGTGGTATTAAAATTTTTGACATTTGCGGGCGTCATGTATGTCTTTTTCAGGGTAATATTGTTGTCCTGGTCATATTGGAACAGCATGCGGCCCCAGGCATCGTACGAATAGTAAGCCGAAACGCCGTTGGTGTTGGTTTGCGCAGTTGGAAAATGCGTTACCGGGTCATAGGCATAGGTGGTCACTTCAGCGACATCGGGATAAAGCAGCACATCGTCGATGGCTACGGCTGCGCTGGTGGTGACGGTGGCGGTAAACGTGGATGGTAAACCGGTAACCGGTATTTTTACTTCAAAATATTTCCAAACGCCTGCGGTGTTTGTACTAATAGTGTTGCTGGCGCTGGTTCCGTTGCTGAGCGTTATGGTTAGTGTACCGCTTGCAGACGAATTGAGCCAAACCGAAAAAATATAGTTTTGCGCCTGCGCGTTTTTGGTGATGCCGGCGGTAAGGCTTTGACTGGTGCCTAAATTATAGCCGGTGCCTGTATGCCCGGTTGCGTTGGTGCTGCCGGTACCGTTAATTGTAAAGTTGGAATTGGGTGTGGGGAAATTGCTGTCGAAGTCGTTAAACGCAACTTCGTTGTACGCCGCATTATTAAACACAGCTATGGTATGATTAAACTTATGGTCGGCAAAGGTGGTTACTATGCGTTTGTTTCCGTCGTCTGCCGTTTCCAAACCACCGGCCGAGTCATATTCATCCATATTGGCTGCCGGAGTAGACGTATAATTAGCGTCTTTGGTAAGCGTTTGCCCGCTTATGCTCATCGGCGTAAACGAGCCGCCTGCCGGAAGTACAAATTTATATTGCTGCGAAGGCTGGTAATTGGTATAGCTCCCGACGGTAAATGCGCTGAAAAGGTTGAGCGAAGCACCGGTGGTTACCGGGCTGCCGCCATTTGGCGTCACCTGCTTCCAGGTTTCAACGGGGATGTTTATATTTTTTTGCTGGAGATAATACAGGGCGTTAACATTGGCATTCGACCCGGCTGATGCCGCCGGGTAGTCCTTGGTATATTTGATATTGGTGGTCAACGTACTGTTGTCGCTGTTGGTGGTTGATTGCTGTGTAAGCAAATGATGATAGCTGCTGCCGTACGTATAATTTACGGTGCTGGTTACCGCCTGGCTTAAGCTTGGCGAATCAAATACCTTTTTTGTCACCGACCCCGCAAGTTGGGAGGCATTATACAAAATGCTGTATTGGTTGTAGTATTTGGCGATAAGACCCGATGGCCCGCCGTCGTCTGATTTAAAGGCGGTGATCACGGACGGGCTATTGAGGCTTTGATAGGTGTAATCCGTTTCGCTTACTTCCGTGCCGGCATCATTATAAGTAACAATACTTGACGGTACGCCGCGCTCCCAGTCGTTGTTGGGATTAGGTATAAAAGGATAAGTGTTTGTGTAATACTGTATGGGCCCGTATGTGGATGTACAGCTATACCGGCCGATATACTCGCCGGTTGCGCCGGTATCCCAATAAGTGGCGGGGACAAGGTAATTATAAACCGTGCTGCCGGCGCCGGTCTGACTTTCCTTTACCGACGTGTACATGATGGTATGATCTTCGGTGGACAAGTCGTAAGCTGACAAGGCCGTAGCGGCCGTCCATAACGCCTGCCCGGTAGCGCTGCCGCTGTAAGGCACGGTAAAAGCAAATTGCGGAAGCGAGACAGGCTTACCACTCGATACCCCGGATGAATTGAGGTAGGTATAGTTACGAATGATGTTATTGGCCGAGCCGGATTGATTGGTTGTTACCGCCCACGCCGAATCGATGATCTGTTTTACCCGGATACCGCCGCCCTGGACGACGTTTCCTGAGGGGACGTCGTAATAGTCATTGGACTCATAGACGATATTCGTGTTTCCGCCCTGGGTGTACGTAATTTTATTTAAGGATCCTGTCGCGACGGAAGAAGTGGTAATGGCCCTATTGTTGTTGGTGATCGCATAGGTGCTGTAAACTGATCCCGGAGAACTTGAAGCTTCGATCACATAGCGCGGGTAATAGCTTATGACCGGGTTAAGAACATATACCGAAGGGATCAGCGTGCCGCCTGTTGCGCCGGATGAATAATAACCCCAATAATCCACGTAGGCGGAACTGGAATCGGGCAGTGTGGTCGTATAGGAACTCCCGGAACGCGTTTCGCCCACATATCCAAACTGGTAATTGACCGGGGTATTACAACTAAGATTGTCCCCTGACAAAAAACTTCTCAAAAAATATCGGGTATACGTTGTGCCTGTGGTACTATTATAATAAGACACAGGGCTGTAGTTAAGTGACCAGCCCGGAGACTGGCCACCAATGCTGGTAAGTATCGTTTGACCCGTTCCCGGATTATCTTCCGTTTGCCAGTTAAATGTTAAAACCGTATTGAAGCCAGAAACGCCTGGGCTTGACGTTTCTATATTGGATAAAACCCACGCTGTTACATTGGTGGATACATCGTATTGCTTAGATTGAATAGTTGAGCCATTGAGGTATAAGATAACAGGATCTGAGCCTGCACGTGCGGGTGAAGCCGTGTAATTAAGTGATATCGCATTTCCGCTCGCATCCGTTATGCTGGCGAGATTCCATGCATCGTCATAGGTGATCCCGTTGACGTATTGCGCATATTGGGTGCCAAAATAAGATGCGCCGGACCCGTTTACCGTCTTTTTCACAACGTATTCCGCGTAGGGTCCAAACACGTAGGTGATTCCTTTATCATTGGTAATCGTGAATGATTGTATGTTACTGGCATCGTTGCCTGTGCCACCGACAAGCGTATAGCTAATGACCAGGTCCTGGCTGGTAACCGGCTTAAACGACCCGCTGCCCCGGTCATAAACCAGTTGACATGATAACCCAGGCGCACTGACATAAAACATATCCGGTTCGGTATCATATGTATAGGATATATTACCATTGATATTACTGATGTCATTTGTTTCGTAGGAGCAAGTGACGCCTTTGTCGTTTTGAATGGTATAAGTGCTCGCGTATCCCGCCCCGTAATCGCTGCTGCTCATCCAGCCCAACCTGGTTGCCCCGGAATTATCTTTTGTACAATCGTCCGGCAGCCCGCGAACCGCGCGGCTGATCTGGCCACCTGCGTTGAGCTGCCAGCCCATGCCGGCGGTACTTTCCACATCTTTGGGTTTAACACCAGAGCCGCTATATGAAATTGACACCGGCAGGGACACGCCACCGCTTTGAACTGTATAAACAGGAATAACCGCGTTGGCCGTGCCGGTTAAAGTGCTGACATTTACAACCTGCGCGAAAGACAGGTTGCTTACAAATAAAGCGCATATAAAAAACTGAATGAACGTATTTCTATTCATGGATCTGGATTTTAAAAGGACGTATTTAATCGTTCGACATTTAGCTGATTTAAGAGGTTGTATAAAACATCTTTAAAGCTTATATCTCAATCGACGGTGATAAAATTTTAATGAATGACAGAAGATTTGCGGATGAGAATGTGTTTTTAGTGATAAGCTCATTACTTTTTAGGTGTATACAGCTAATTTATTGTTTATTTTTTGATTGCTTTATAAACAACTTTTAAAGAAATGTTAATAATTATCGTTAATATTAATTATGTGGTTAAACATTAATTGTCTATGAAGCAATGATTAGAACCTAGCGCAAATATTGTTTTAATAGGCATTACAATTGAATAGTGGTTTTGGAAATATTCAATTGATTGTTGGAATGAGTCAGACAGATTTCCTGTCACAAGCTGCTTGCAACAAAAAAATCTTTAATGACTATGATATTTTCCTGTTAGTTATTACATTTAATCCGGTTTATCCTAAATTAGTCCTTAATGAAAATAAGACATTTATACTATCTCGGAATCGGTTTTATTTGGTTAGGGCTATTCTCCTCTTGCGATGCAATTATCGAACCCTCCATCAGTAAATACCAGGTGCAATTGGAAGCGCCTGCTGATCAATATACGAGCACCAGTTATACGGTAAATTTTTGGTGGGACCAGGTTGACAATGCGCTTTCATACCGGTTACAGGTGGTAACGCCGAATTTCGCAGCGCCGGGTAGCCTGGTGCTCGACACGGTGGTTACAAAAAACAAGTTTTCGTTTAACTTCAATCCCGGCAATTACCAGTGGAGGCTTTTGGCGCAGAACGGCAGCTCTCAAACCGCTTTTACAACCCCCCGGAATTTTACGGTTGCAGCTTCCTCCATCAAACAACAGTCCGTGCAGTTGGCCGCTCCGGCAAACAATTATATTACCAATCAAAGCAGTATCGTTTTTCAATGGGGTAGCTTGTATGGTGCAACCCAATACCGGTTTGAGATCGACACCAATAATTTCACGAACCCAAATTCGGTTATCTTAAACGTTGCGATTCCCGGCCAGCAGATCAATTTCACTTTCCCCAAAGACCAGGTATACCAATGGCGGATACGTGCTGAAAACGATACCGCCCAGGCGCAATGGTCGGCTGTGAACATGGTGACCTATGACCATACGCCGCCGCCCAAAGTCAGTTTAATTGCGCCAACCAGCGGCCAAACTATACCTTTGCCGGTTTCTCTTCAATGGAGTTCCGCTGCTTCAGCCACGAGATATAAACTGTATGTATTTAAAAGTGATTCAACATCCTTATATAACCAGAATTTCCCGGCGCTGGTGACTACTACAAGCTACAATTTCAACCTGGGCAAATCGGGCGATAGGATTTATTGGAAAGTAACCGCCCTGGATGTGGCAGGAAACGAAAGCCAGCCCAGCGATCTCAGAAGCTTCGTTTTGCAGTAAGCGGACACATGAAGAATAAAAAATTCACATACCTCTTAGGCGCAGTTGTATTGTTGGTTTGGGGAATGATCATTTACCGGATTTTTACGGCGGCGGCAGGCAGCGATAATGCTACCCCTTTATTGTCTAACAGAGAACAAAAGGAACCCTATAATGATTATGCCCTTCCTAAGGATACAACCCGCCTATTATTAAATTACCGCGACCCGTTTGGACTGGTGAAGTTTAAGGACACCGCCGATATAGCAGTCAAAAGTCATCGCCGTGGGAAAGTAGTTTTAGCGCCGGCAAAACCGGCTTTTAACTGGAGCTTCATTAAATATTCCGGTTATATCCATAACCCGGCTTCGAAGAAATTGATAGCTTTGGTCACCGTGAATGGCAAAAACGTCATGTTATCAGAGGGTGAGACTAAAGAAAATGTCAGGCTTATTAAAAATATGCGCGATTCGATCAGGGTCAGTTTTAATGGTCAAACCAAATTTATAACAAAGTCCGCCGCTTTATGAAAAACATACTATTTATAATACTTATCTCGCTTTGGGGTACGGCATCTGCCCAAAAGATGCCGGACGCAGGTTTTTATAAAATCCGCATCAATGAAATTGATAAAACAATTCTTGCCGGGATAAGCCCTGTTGACGATGACGTTCATGTTAAACCGGACCTGTTTTATTATTGGTACAGCGCCAACACTATCCATTCAACGCAGGGTGGCTTCAGCGGCCAGCTGCTCAATGGCCAGTATAGCGAATACTATTTAAACAAAAATTTGAAACAGCAGGGTTTTTTTAAAAACGGGCTCAAATCCGGAATTTGGAAGACATGGAATGAGGACGGGACATTAAAGGCTACTTCGACCTGGGAAAAAGGCCGGCTTGTTCCTAATGGCACGGGTTCATTTTGGGGAAAATTGGACGTGTTTAAATGGAAGATCCGGAGGCATCATACCGATACCTTGAAAAAGCCTAATCGATAGATCGCCTTACAATGCTAAAAGCTTCGGCTCTTTATATCGTTATTATCATTGCGTTAGTGATCGCGGTTATTTGCTCTTCGTTAATCGTCTCGGCTTATTTTTACAAAATACAATATCAAAAAAAGTTCCGGTATGACCAGTTGGTCAACAATTTAAGTTCCGGCGTCAATATAATTTTGGCGAGCACGGATACAGCGTATGCTAATGAAAGAACACTGAGTTTGTTTAACGGCAACGCGGATTCTGTTTCGCTGCAGCAGCTTACCTGGGGTATATATGATGTGGGCATTGCAAAAGCATTTATTCAGAAAGACACACTGTTCAAAATCTTTTCCATGGCTAATGCAATCGATTCATCGAAGTGGGCAGCCCTCTATTTAGTGGATGAGGACAGGCCGTTTTCATTAAGCGGCAAAACGACTATTCGCGGCGATGCTTATATTCCAAAAGCAGGCGTACAGCAAGCCTATATCGATAACAAAGCATACCAAGGCGATAAGCGCCTCGTTATCGGAACGAAACATATCAGCGACAAAAAACTGCCGGCATTAAATGATCAACGGCTGAAACAACTGGAGCAATACCGAAATCAAAATATCACTAGTGACAGTACTTTACTGAAAACAGATTCCGTTACATGCTCCTTTCTGAAGCCGACACGCTTTGTAAACTTTAAAAACGACGTAGAGACTATCACGAACATAAAAATAAAAGGAAACGTTGTGTTGTTGTCCGATACGACCTTAACCCTCGACAGTACAGCGGTGCTCAATAATATTTTAGTGTTTGCCAGGACCATTATCGTTAAAAGCGGGTTTCATGGCTCCTGCCAGCTTTTCGCGGCAGATTCCCTCAGCATCGAAAGCAACTGCCGGTTTGACTATCCTTCCTGTGCAGGCATCCTGAGGTTTAAGCCGCCTGCTGTAAAGTCACAGGCAAAAATTACGATCGGAAAGCATACGGATTTTAGCGGGATAATTTTTACTTATGAAAAAGTGGAAAGCCCGGTAAAGCCGTTAATCTCGGTTGGCCAGTATGCAACTATCAATGGGCAGGTTTATTCCCAGGGCATACTGGAATTAAAAGATTCCACCAAAGTCTGCGGCAGTGTTTTTACCAGCCGCTTCCTTTATAAGAACACATTCACCTTGTTTGAGAATTATCTCATAAACACAACGATTGATTCCAAAGCGCTTTCGCCGTATTACCTAACCAGCGAATTACTGCCGGTATCTAAAAAGAAGAAAAAAGTACTTCAATGGCTGGAAGCAAATTAAAAAGCAGCGTCCGGGCTTCCACGATATTGGAAGTGGTGGTGTCGATGGTGATTATCGTGGTCGTTTTCGGCATCGCCATGATGATCTATACCAATGTGACGCGCATGTCATTATCCGCCAAAAAAATGAGAGCACAGGCCCTATTACAGGAAACGATGCTGATTGCTGAGCGGACGTCCGCAAATGTTACCCAAACTATTAACAAAGACGATTTCAGGATAGAAGAGGAAGTAAAACCATATCACGAAAATGTCGCGTTAACCGACATTCATTTAGCAGCTTATGACCAGAACCAGCAAAAGATTGCCGAACTGCAAAAAGTAATTATCAGCCAGCCATGAAAAACCAGAAGGTAAAAGCATTTACGATACTGGAAGTCACAATCGCTATGCTGATCGCGGGGCTGCTTATAGCTATCACTTATACGTCTTATTCGATTATTATCAAATCTTATAAGTCCTTTACTGCAAAAAATCAGAATATAGCCGTATTGGTCAGCCTCGACCATGTTTTACGGCGAGACTTTGACCGCGCCGATATGGTTCTAAAAACAAGTAATGGCATTGCACTGAAAAATAGTAGCCAGGTCATCACATATACGTTCAGTCCTGATTTCGTTACACGAGAGACCGGAAAAATCGATACTTTTAAAGTGCAGGCACAGGAAATGAAAGCCGGCTTTGAAAACATACCCGTGGAAGAATTACAGACTACCGGCGAGCAAAACAGACTCGACGAACTGGCTTTTATCCTGATCTTTCAAAACGAAAAAATACCGTTTCATTATCGTAAATTGTACAGTTCTGATAACCTGATAAAAAGAAATCCCAATGCCGTCAATTGACCTGAGCAGATATGAGAAAAAAAAGATAGCCAAGCCGGTTAAGGGTGAGGGTGGTGGCCTGATCGCGCTGCTGAACCGTGACATCAGCTTTGGCAGCAAGGAGTTAAGCGATAAAAAGAAAGAGTCCCTTTATCTTGAATTGAGTTCCCTGCTACAGTCAGGTATCAGCCTCAAAAGCAGTTTCGAGCTGATCATAGCCGATCAAAAGAAGGACAAGGATAAACTGTTGTATAAAAAAATACAGGATGCGGTTCTTGGCGGAGCCACCTTTTCCCAGGCGCTGCAGCAAGCCGGGAAATTCTCTTTGTATGAAGTGTACAGCCTGCAGATCGGTGAGGAAACCGGCAAGCTCATCGAAGTATTGCAGGACCTGGCTAAATTCTACCAGCAGAAGATCAAACAGCGCCGCAAGATCGTGTCGTCCCTCACGTACCCGGTGGTCGTTTTATCCACGTCATTGGGCGCCGTATTTTTTATGCTCAAGTTCGTTGTACCCATGTTCGGGAACGTGTTTAAACGGTTCGGCGGGCAGCTGCCCTGGATCACCCAAAAGATCATCGGCGTTTCAAACACAATGCAAAATGGTTTCTGGCCGGTGATGGTCATTCTCATCCTGATCATTGCGTTTATTTTATACTTCCGGAAAACTGAAAAGTTTCGGGAGATAGCTTCAAAGGCATTACTAAGAACACCAGTGATCGGTAACCTGGTGCAAAAGATTTACCTGGCCCGGTTCTGTAACTCCATGCGGCTACTGATCAGCGCTAAGCTTCCGTTGTTGCGGGCCATAGGTCTTATCCGGCAAATGATCCGTTATTATCCGATTGAATCTTCGCTGCAAAAGGTGGAAGAAGACATTATGAGGGGCAAATCATTGCATGAAAGCCTGCAGCAATTCCACGTGTATCCTTCCAAAATGATACAGCTGGTTAAAGTGGGAGAGGAAACCAACCAGCTGGATTACTTTTTCGGCGTTATCTCAGGGCAATATATCGAAGAAGTGGAATATAAAACCTCGACCCTAAGCAGCGTGATGGAGCCGTTGATCATTCTTTTTTTAGGGTTGATCGTCGGTGTTATCTTAATTTCCATGTACCTGCCGATGGTCCAGATGAGTAATAGTTTTCAGTAGATAATCGTCACTGAACCGCTGAATTTCTGCGTACCGCTTTTCGCGGTAATTAGATAGTAATATACACCGGCGGCTATTTTCTTATTTCCGTAGCTACCATCCCACGGGCTATAACTCCCCCTGCTCTCAAATATGCGCATACCATACCGATTGTACACTTGTATATTTACCGTCGGATCATTTTCCAGGCCCTCAACGTTCCAGGTATCATTTATGCCGTCGTGGTTGGGTGTAAATGCGTTGGGGATATATATTTCGGGGCACTGCTCTATAACATTTATTTCGCGGGTTGCCTGGCACCCGTTGGCGTCGGTAACTATGAGGTTCACTTTTTGCGGCTGGCTTACCTGGTAAGTTTGGCTGCCGGTTTCGCCGTTCCAGCTATATTGAGTAAACCCTGCCGGGGCCGTAAGGGTGATCGCCTGGTGTTTATAAGTACAGATGGAGGTATCTTTTACATTTAACACCGGGTCGGGCAAAAACGTAACGTCGATGCTGGTATCGGCCTGGCAGCCAGCGGGCGATGTAACGGTTGCTTTATAATTGCCGGCCGCGCTAACGGTAATCTTATCCGACGTCGCCCCGGTCGACCATTTTACCGTGCCGCCTGTATAGTTCGCCACCAGGTCCACCGTTTGGCCGTCACATAATGTGGTTTTTATAAGTTCGCTGATGCTCACTCCGGGGGGCGGATTGAACGATAGCGATTGAATGGCCGTTGTTTGCGAACAAGTGGTGCCGTCGCTGTTGGCCGTATTGTTAATTACCGAAACCGAATAATTCCCCGCCGCATTGGTTGTCAAAGTGGCTTGGTTGATGTTTGTTGTTACCGGGATATTATCCTTATACCAGTTAATCGTGTATGAAGGGTCTGCTTTTATATTTATCGAAAACGTAGCGTTGTCGCCGATGCAGTAAGCCGTCTTATCGGCCGAAATAACCGGTGCCTGCAACTGTATAAGATCGACCTGTACCGTTTTCGACGGTATCCAGCTACCGGGGCATGCGCTTACTTCTGCATAATATTTTCCTGTACCGGCTACCGGTATCGAGGCGGTTATGTCACCAGTAAGGGAGCCATCCTTATACCAGCGGTATTGGTAAGCCGGGCTGCCGGCGGCTGCAAGCGTTACCGGTGTTCCTTTGCAGTATTGCAGTTCGGCCGGATAATTAAAACTGAAAACAGGCGAGGGCGTATATGTTATTGGCGCCGTTGCCGAACTTTGCGAACAACCGGCAATGTTGCTGTTAACGGTTACTGAATAGCTTCCCGCTATCGTATCCTTAATTGAAACCAAATTTTTATTAAGGGGCAATAACACGCCATTGCGATACCAGTTGATGGCATAACCGGTATCTGCCGGAACATCGACCGTTAGCGAGGCTGTATCGCCCGCGCAGTAATTTGTCTTGCTCGCTGTTACATGCGGAACAGGCAGTGTGATCAGATCGACCTCCACCTCCTTCGAGGGTACCCAGCTATTGGTGCAGGCGCTGACCTCCACTTTATATTTACCCGTTCGCGACACAATAAATTGTGAAGTGGTATCGCCGTTAAGAGTGCCGTTGGTGTACCAGCGGTAATGATCGCTGGGACTGTAATCTGTTTTTAGGGTGTCCGGATTGTTGTTGCATTGCTGAATTTTGCTGGGGTAGTTGAAAGAAAATACCGGCGCGCTGATAGTTGTTACTTTCAAGTGGTTACTTTCCAAGTGGATGCCCGCGCATGGATCGTACAACACGGCGTAATAATCGCCCGTTGTTTTAATATCTAAGGTGTCCCTGCTTTGACCGCCCAGTTCTGCGCCGTCCTTGTACCATTGATAGCTTCCGCCGTTGAATCCGAAAGTGTTCACTGTAGCAAGAACAGAATCGCCTGAACAAACATCCAAGCTGGCCAGCGTGTCTGGCAGGTTTTGAAAATGGATGGCCGTTAATTGTTGTGTACCCAGGTATTTTCCATAATCAGGCTTCAGAAAATACAAGCCATCATTTGCCGCCAGCCAAACCCCGTTTTCGCACACTGGTGCGTTTGTGGAAGTTGCATTTACGCAAATATCGTTGATCTTAATATTACCCAGCTCGTCATCATGAAATAAGGAAAACTTTCTAAGCGGGTTACCCGCGCCTGTATATATCGAGTTGCTGAAATACAATCCTTCATCTGTCCCGATCAACAAATTTTGTTTAATCAAACTCGGCGGATCAAACTGGTAGCCGCTGCCGAATGAAGTCAATCCGTATATGCTGGTTATTTTATTGACATTGATGTTATTTAAATAATGGCCATTGGGCGTCATGATCGAATAATAGCTGTCGTTGGCGTAAACCTGGAACATACCGCGGCTGTTCCCCCAAAATATACTGGTGAAAACAGGGTTATATAAATAAACAGCATCGTAAACTGCCAGTGCGGTGTTGATATTATAGCCGAATGATTTGCCACCCTCCCAAAGGAATTCAACGAACGTAGAACCGTCTCCCGGCTTAAAGGCAGCAGGCTGGTATTGTATCGTGTCCTGCGTCACGAAGTCACTTGTTGCAGCGGAACTGTCCTTGTACATTTCTGTCCGGTAGGTCGCTTCATATATCTTGCTGTTACCCGTGTCGATATCGGGTGTAACGGTTTCAGCGTCTGAATTGTAAAGGCGGAAACCTTTATCTGTCGCCACCATCACGGTAACGGTACTTTTTTGTGTCGTATAGGTAGGACTTTCTGCAATGCCAACAGAATTCACTATGCCGGGAATTCCATCTGCGCTGCCGATTACACGGATAGCACCATTTTTATAATGGATCATGTTGGCAGAGTTGGTGGCGATAAATACAGTATCCTTACTGCGCCCCGCGATATCAACAAATTGCAGGTGGCTATTACCTGAAAACACGGTGGTATAGTCATCGACAGCCATACTTAGACTGTTCACCCTATACACCTCGTTATTTTGAGCAAGCACCCAAACATACGGATCATAAAAGTCACGTTTAACCTTCAGTATCTTTTTACCGGAAAGCATTTTCGCGTTTAAATGAAATTCGACGTCCTGCTGGCTATAGGCTTTATTTATAGATAAAAGAATAGTTATAATGAGGATGATCCAGCGGGATAGCTTAAACATTCAGGGTTAAAATGTATAGCTAATTTAAACTTTAAATTAATCTAATCAATTTAAATTGTATTGAATTTTTATTTTTTGTAACCTGGCTATACTTCGGATCCCGCAGCCTTCTTTTTACGTGATTACCGATATTGCCTGCTTATTGCCGAATGAATGTATATATGCATAGCAGTCCATTTGCATTTTTTACAGCTTTACAGCGGTAACGCTGCATATTGCTTGTTTTTCCGATTTAACGGTGGGCTTTTGCGGTATTGACAGTCTTTGCTATCAAAAGCGTTGATAAAGGGCATAAAGGTTCAGGCATTTAGGTTGCCTGTAAGATACAAAAAACAAGCGGATGATACCTTAGTACCACCCGCTTGCCAGGTTTTACATAGCTTGTTTAAAGAATGAATTTGATTTTCAATTAGTTATATGCCACCAACAAAATTGGAACACTACCTAAACAGCCATTTAGATAAATATCAACAGCTTTGATACCATTACCCATTACCGACTAGAAATTTATATTATTTCTAATTTTCATGATGTTGACTATTGATTGAACATACATTAGCTGTTCTTTAAGTGGTGTTTTCTTAAGTTTTATGTACATTGAAACCTGTTCGAGAAGTTTGCTTAAATTATAGTCCTGAACAATGTCTGTTTTATCACCAATTTTATAAAATATATATGGCTTAAAATGAGGTCCATTTATCTTAAAAGCATATATTCCATCAACAAAAGTATAGTTATTTAAAGCATCTTTCTTAATTAGCTCAGATATTAACATTACTCCATCATTTGGAGAATCAATTTCTCCGGCATTTATTAGAGCCATATATAACTGTTTTTTAATTTTCGGATCCACTTTCACCATTCTAAATTGATTGGGTTTTATAGACTGAGCTGTTGAATTGCGGTAAAGTAATCCAATGAAAATTATGACCATTGACATTTTAATTGCTGTGATTTTCATTCCTTTTTATCTTTTTTATCTTTGAGTTCCTTAATAATCTCCTTTTCAACCTCATTAGGTTTTTTTTCTACGTCAGGTCTTTTAGACGCTGCACCATTTTTTATATCTTCTTTGATATCCTTATTTATCTCTGTTTTGTCATTACCATGAGTCAATTCATGTCCAGCAACTGCTCCAATGGCCTCATCTTCTGTTAGACCATAATACATAGATGTATTGTCCTTTGTATTAGCGTCTATCGTTCCTAAATATATTATACTCTTTTCTTCTTTAATTCCATAAGTACCATCAGAATTCGTTATCAGCCAATTGGGGTCCTTACTGTTACCTTGTTGTGTTTGGCCCAAGTGATAGCCCACGACTTCCCCAACATCATTTTTATTAAGTTTTGTCTCTGGTGAAAGGCTGATTTCCGTTTTTATGCTTGTTTTTATTGCTCTATCTAATATAGTTGTCCCTTTTGCAGTCATAAGTAAATCATTACCAATTCTTTTAGTTTCTGCTGATGTATTAGGAGACCAAACAACATTTCCTTTTGCATCACGGGTGTAAGAAACCGGCTTATTATCGGTACCTGGTATCCATGGCCCCATCCCATCAGGATCTTCAAATCTAATCGGATTATCAAAGCCATAATTATAAGGAGAGTGCCTACGCATTTTTTCAGCCAATGGATCCACGCTCGTCCACCTCCCTATCACCGGATCATAATACCGTGCCCCATAATCATATTCGGTAAATTCTTCCTGCAGCTCCTTTTTATTGTAAAGATATTCATTTTTAGGGCTGGTCACACTGCGGCTTATTTCTAACCCAAATGGGTAGTAATCATCCTGCTGGTAAAGTACGGCAGTACCAGTTTTAGTGCCGAATGTTACCCTGGTATTGCCCAGGTTATCGCCCAAATAGTAATTGTAATCATAAACGCCGCTGTTGTTAACCGCCTTGCCTTCCTCGGTTTGTATAAAATCAACGGAGGTCGTGCTGTTTTTATATTGGATACCGCTGATGTATTCGGTGGTGGTGGTTACACCGTTTATAACAGATACAAAAAACAAGCGGATGATACCTTAATACCACCCGCTTTCCTGGTTTTTATATGCTACCTTATTTTTTATAATTGATTATCAACGCTTTGTGTAATTAACAACAAGATTGATACACTACCGCCCCAAAACAAAGCGGGTGGTACTTCATATCACCGCCTCAGTTTTTCAGTTTTGAATTATTATTCTTGATTTAACTTAATGGTTCACCTACAATATGTACCACTATCCACCGCCGGTGTTAAAAACTTTTTACTATGATTAATATTCCCATCACGATAAAGCCAACGCCAGCAATCACGGTACTCTTTTGATAACCCCATTCGTCCTTAAGTCCATTCTTAAATCTTTTAATTTGTATGATAACTACCAATAAACCGATACCGGTCACGGCAACTCCAAGGATAACTTGCGGTATATTCATTGTATTATTTGTTTAATTTTTAGGCTTTTCATCGTCTTTTTTCAATAATGATTTATGTGGCACTGCCGGTTTCGGAATACTGGACCTCTGCATAGTCATCGACATCTTTTCATGAGCATTACTTGGGGCCGTGCTGATTGCTTTATCCACGGCCTTGCCAATTATAACTTTTACAGCATTTAAGGCGAGTTTAACGCCTTCTTTGACCGTTGAACTTTTAATAGCTCCTCCGGCCACTTGACTCATTAATACCGCTGAGCCTTTTGTAAGTGCTTTACCAATTTCTCCGTGCGCCACATCAATAACTGCTGATACTGCCGAAGCTGTAGTTCCAATCGCAGCCGATCCTACCATTATAGGCACACCAACTTCTGGCGCACCGCCCGCAGATACTGCTATTCCCGTTAGTTCACCATCGCCACTAGCGTCACTCACTTTATCCATATTCTTTTGAACATTATCCCAATTAGGATTGCCATCACATTTACATTTAGCAAAAGCCGGATTCGCTCCTCTTCCATTTCCTACAACTGTAGTATCTCCATCAGGGTCTATATTCCGTATGGGATTATTCTCCACATAATTATACGGACTAAACCTCCTTGATTTTTCGGCGAATGCGTCAACCACATTCCATCGTCCTATCACCGGGTCATAGAACCGCGCACCATAATCGTATTGCCTACCATTAAGTTTTAACTTTTTGCCAGGTTTTTCGTTTGCACTTTTTAGGTGCTATAAAGAACAATTGGTAAGGGTAAAGATAACAGATAATTTTGTTGTTGCAAGGCGTGTGATTGGTTGATTTTTATGCGCTGGCAAGGCGGAGTTGGGCTTTTTTTTTGGTAAGTGTCGGATGATCATCTGTGAAGCAAAGGTAGCCTCCGAAGAAAAAGCAGTAAAGGGCTTTCGCGGCATAAACCCGCAAGCCATTCACCCACAGCCTATTTATTCCACGATCCCTTGACAGCTTTTTCTTCTCCTGCTTTTGGGTGCTTAACAGTTGATTATCCTAAGATTATATCATCAGTTTTAGAAAAAGGCAGGACGTTTTCGTTGGGGATGTAAGCATGGGCTGTGAGGATGGCCGTGCGGCTTGCATCGCCAACGGAAACGATCCAAAGGGGTTTGGGGGCACTGGAAGATTGCCCCCAATAAAACGAAATGGCCTCAACGTGCGGGGGGATTTCAGGTCAAGTTCAGCGGATGGTGTTTATTAAGGGCATCTTTTAGGTCTTCCAGGTTACTGGTTTGGTATCGTTCTGTACTGCTCACATACCGGTGGCCGGCCATATATTGCACTGTCCGCAAGTTCTTTTCTTTCAGCCATTCAGTAATCACGCTTTGTCTGATCTGCATGGGGTGCTTAACTTTTGGGTTAAGTTTCCGTAATGCATAATTCAGGTGCAGCAGGCTGTTTTTAAGGTTCTCGTTGCTGTTCATGCTGATGAATAGCCGGTGGATGTCTTTTTCCGCTTTATAGGCATTTGGTTTGCGGCCCGGACGCTCCGCCATGCGTTCAGCCAGTATTTTAGGACGGATCAGCATCATGTATTCCTGTAGTTCCAGGATTTGGTGAGGTTCAAGGGCCAGCACCCTGCTATTCAATTTTCCGGTTTGAGGAATGTGCAGTTTGCCCTCTCTTAACTTCAGATGTTCAGCACGAAGGGCGTGCAGTTCGTCCCTTGTCAATGCCTGGTAAACCAATAGCCCTACGATCACTTTATTGCGGTGGGTACGTTCATCTTTTATCAAATAGCTTTCATATAACGCCTCCAGTTCCGGTTTGGTCAACAGGTCATGCGGAAGGTTCCGGATAGCGCCTTTAAGCCTGATCCCGGCTGCGGGATTGTTGTTGGCCTGCCCGTCGTACTGTAACCACGTAAAGTAATAGCTGACAGCCAGCATGACCCGGTTGATGAGATTGATGCTCATATTATCTTTAATTAGATGGTCGGCAAAGTCCAGGATTTCTGCATGGGTTACCTGCGGTATGGCAAGGCTCGATTCCGATAGCCAGGCTAAAAAGTAGCTGGCATATTTACGGTGCTGGTAAATGGTTTCAGGCCCCAAGCCTTCTGCTTCAAGGTATTCTTCAAACTTGTTCATGCTTTAAGTGGGTATAGATCTGCGTACTTTCCATGCTGCTATGTCCCAGGAACCGTTGTATCTGTTCAAGCTTCATTCCTGAATGCAGCAGGTGGCTGGCGATGCTATGGCGTAAAGTATGCAACCCGGCAGGCTTCTTTATTCCAGCTGCGTTTTTTAGCTTTTGGATGCGCATATAGCAGCCATAGCCGGTGAGCCGGGTCCCGTTTACACTCAGTAATAAAGCATCCTCTTTTTTATCACCTGCTAAGTGAGGCCGGGCATACAGGATGTAGTTTTCAAGGTCGGCTTTATTGCTGCCGGCAAGCGGTACATAACGCTCTTTATAGCCTTTCCCTTTGCGTACATAAACCAGGTCCTTATCCAGTAGGATATCCCTGACGTTTACATTAGCACCCTCATTTTTCCGTAACCCGCAGCCATAATACAAAGCCAGGATCGCCTTGTCCCGCATACCCAAAGCATCATCCTTAACAGCTTCGTAAAGGCTACTGACCTCCGCCCGTGTAAGTATGCATTTTATATTCGTGCTTTTACCCCTTATGCGCAGCTTTACCGTAAAGCTTTCCTGGCCGCTTTCTGTGAGGTAACGGCTGAACTTTCGGATCACCTGCAACTGTTTGCGGATATAGTTCTTGCTCAGGCCGCCGCCCCATTTTTTATTAGGCCGCTCATGCAGGTATTCAAGGTAGTTCTTCAAATGGTCGGGTTGTATATCATGCGGATGGAGGCAGTTCTGCATTTCAAGATAAGCCAGGAATTCGATCAGCATTTTAGGCATATCCCGCTGGCTGGTCGGTTCAAAGTTCAGGATGCGGAGCCATTGGGTGAAGCCCGCCTGCAGCCGGATAAAGAGCTGATTTTTTAGGGTGCCTTGCATTTTCTACTGCACCTGGGTTACTGCACTTTTCATGCTGGTTATCTGCGCTTTATGTAACCCATCAGGGCTGTGGGTTACTGGTGGGATACGGGTTACTGATTTGATGTTTTCCAGTATGGATTTAACCATGCTTTGGGCATCGCTGGCTAAGTTTTCCAGGTCGTTCCAATTCAGTATTTTGTATTCAAAGCCTTTATAGCGGTTGCCACGTGCGATTTTTATATAACCCATGCGTTCCAATTCGTACAGGTAGCGCCCTAAGCTGCTCGGGCTTAGGCGGAATGCGGGGCGTACTTCCTTGCTGTAAAAGCTTTCGGCATCGTGCTGTTTTAACCAGGCTTTTAGCTTCTCGAAAAAGCCCCGGCAGGCATCTGTCAGCTCATCGCTTTTTTTCAGCAAGGTAGTTTCCAGCAAGGTAAAAGCAGCCCGTATATCGTCGATGGTCGTTTCAATATATTGCTCCCCGGTATCTTCGTCTGTTTTCAGTTCCCGCTGGTATTGGTGGTAGTGGGTGATCGTTTCGGTAAACAATAACAGCAAGAGCATGGTGCGCCTGGGTTTGAACACGGCCTCCGGCAGTTGCAGGTAAGTCGCAAAAGGGTTTTTAACGGCCACAGGCTTTAACATCCGCTGTACGTTTTTTAGCTGCTCCCTTACTTTCCGTTCACCCTGCTGATCGACCTGGCCGGCGCTTAGCTGGCGCTGGTAGTCCATAATCCTTTTGTCCTGTTCCGGGCTATTATCCATGTAAAGCAGGATACAGCGGTTGGCGTTGTCCTCATAAAGTTGCTCCCTGGTAGTACAGCCGCTCACACAAACCGGCCCCTCCACATTCAACGTGACCGTTTTTAAGTTGCCCTTGCTGTCTTTCAGGGTCACGGTTTTGCTGATCCTGCGCTTGCTTTGCAGTTCCCGGAGCGGGTACAGCACATTATCCGCACCGTCCATATCTTCGATCAGCAATAGCTTATGCTTCAACTCCTCCTTGCCGAAGTAGTAAAAGGCATTCATGCTCAACGTAGTGATCTCCAGTTTATCTTCTTCCGGCATCAGGTCGCTGACCTTTTCCTGGAGCCAGGTCTTGCCGGTGCCCGATGGGCCAAGGCACATCAGGTGCAGCGGGGTATCCCGCTTTCTTGAGGTATAGGTGAGGTATGCGACCAGGCTGTTTATTTCTTCGCCGACGATCCCGCTTTGGCCGATGGCCAGCTTTGTACGGGTTAATAAGTCCGAAGATCTGAGATAAGTGATAGCGGCTTTACGTTCCACTTCGCTAAGCGTCTTCTTTTCTGGCTGCCGTGGTTTCATCGCTTCAAGGCGCTCGGCCCGGTAAAACTCTAAAGCAGAGGTCAGCTGGCCTATGGCCGTACCGAGCTCACGGGCGCCGATATCCAGCGCGTCCGATGCTTTTTCGATCAGCTGCTCTGCCTGGATGCTATTGTAAAGGTCTAAGTTATGGCGAAAGGTGTTTTGCTTGTCATCAGTACAAACCAGCTTCAGCGTTACCTTTAAACGGTCAAGGCCGGTCAGCTTAATACCGCCAAGCACCGTGATGTGCAGTTTGCCTTCAAGATAAAGCAGTAGCTCCGGGTTCTCCGTGATAAGTTTAGCCGTTTTTTGCATCTGTTTACAAAAGGCATGTTGTACCAAATGTGATGCAAATATATTTATAGATTATAATTAAGCAAACTATTTATAGTTTATTGTATCATTTATAATACTAATTGGCATTAATTGAAGTATTTTAGCTGTACTAATATGATTTTATTGTACTGTTTAAGCTATGTATATTTGTAAGTAGAGGTAATCAAACTTCGGTAAGAAACAATATGAGCACATTTGGCAAACGATTAAGGGAATGCAGAGAAGCTAAAAAGCTTTCACAACAGGCCCTTGGTAAGCTCATGAAAACGTCTTACACAGTTATTGGTAAGTATGAACGTGATGAAACGAAGCCGTCTATTGAAGTAGCCCGTAATATTGCAAACTTGCTGGATACAACTGTGGGTCATTTACTGGGCGAAACTGACAGCCTTAATGTACTGAAAGACCCGGCCATGCTTACTCGTATGAACGAACTAAACTTACTTTCCGAACCTGATAAAGGGGTAATACTTTATGCCATTGATGGATTGATCAGGGATGCAAAGACTCGTAAAGCTTACGGACATTAAACACCTAAGCCCGGCATGACCGGGCTTAGGTTAGATATTCTTATTTAAACACGTAATAACCTACTACCTTGTTGCTTTTGTCCTTTTTAATCCAGTGTAGCTTACCACGATTATTTATTAAAGTATCTCTTTGCACAAATGGCACTTTAGCATATTTTTCATAATCAGATGGATAATTGGGACCTATCATCAACGTTTGCTTTTTATTAACTGTTAATGCAGTATCTTTTTTGCTCGGTGGAGGGAAATAAAAGTAACCAACACCTAATGTATCAATATAAGCCATATCGTTATTTAATAAAACAATCAACTGGCTTGAGAGAATTTTATACTTGCAATTCATTAACAATTCTCTATGCATTTCATTTACATTATAAACATCTTTTAAAGTGCAATTCGAATCGTTTTGAAAAGTCAATATAAGCTCTCTTTGCGGAGCGTTTTTAAATATGTATTCTCTTTGTTTTATAATGCCCTTATTTATTGCACAACCCATCATGAAAAAAAGCGGAATAATATATATTGGGTATGGTTTCATACGCTATCTTGTTCTTAATGTGAATTCCATTGGTTTATCGGTATGCCCTGAGGTGGATAAAGAGGCGTTGAAGATCCTAAATCTTGCATTGAATTAACAAAGCCAGCGGTTATTTGAGAGAGGCTATTGATTGTTTCTATCAATGGATTCTGGCCCGCTAATAGTCGTTGCATCGCTACCTGTTGGGTGGGAGGGGTCGTGGAAAAGTATTTTATCTCTCCATCATATGCATATTGTGCTCTATAAGCGGACACCTCGGAGCCAACACCGTATGTAGCGGCGGTTAATCCATTGGCGTAATCTCCACCATGTCGGGTTTCGTGAATCTGACTGCCAGTTGTATTTCCAGTATACATAGTCACAACTTTACCATCTTCTATCGTTACCGGGCTCCCTTGTCCGGCGGGATTGGCTTTGCTATTAGCCGAAGCATACTTAAATTCTATATCAGTATTACTCCGCATATCAGAGATATTAGTTTTCGATTTTCCCAATTCAGTTACTCTGCCATTCAAATCCGTTACGTCTTTTCCTTGTTTAGTAAATTTCGCAATCTGCTTATCAAGCTTACCAATCTGCTTATCTATTTTCTTCTCTAATTTATGTGCTCTCTTTTCATTTTTGTCGTCGAACCACATTCCGTCAGGATCTTCAAACCTGATCGGATTATTCATGACATAAGTGTATGGTGACCATCGTCGTCCTTTTTCAGCCAGGGGATCAATGGTATTCCACCTCGCAATTACCGGATCATAAAACCGTGCGCCATAATCGTATTCGGTAAATTCCTCCTGTAATTCTTTTTTATTGTAAAGATATTCATTTTTAGGGCTGGATGTAAAACGATTGATTTCATATCCGAAGGGGTAGTAATCATCCTGCTGGTACAACACGGCAGTGCCCGTTTTGGTGCCAAAGGTTACCCGTGTGTTGCCCAGGTTATCACCTAAATAATAGTTGTAATCATAAACCCCGCTGTTGTTAACGGCCTTGCCCTCCTCGGTCTGTATAAAATCGACGGAGGTCGTGCTGTTTTTATATTGTATCCCGCTGATATATTCGGTAGTGGTAGTAACCCCGTTTATCACCGATACCTTTCTTAACTTATTACCTGCGGCATCATAGGTATAAGTCGCGGTTCCGTTGCTCACCGTTGCCACCATGGGCAAATTAAGCAGGTTGTAGGTAAAACTTTTGTTTTGCGTGGTGTTTACGGTATTGGCATTGCTTTGCAGGTTGCCGTTGGCATCATAGCTGTAAGTGGTCGTGCCGTTTACCAAACCCGTATTGCTGCCGCTGGCATCCGCTATGCTTTGTACCTGGTTGGTGCTGCTATACGTGTAAGTAAGCTGATCAATCCATCCGGTGGACTGGTAGCGGTTCAAGGCGGTAATATTGCCCATCAGGTCATAGGTGATCCCGGTTTCATTAAAACTGTCGGTTGAGGTACCGCCCGTAAGCCGGTTGAGCTTATCGTAGCTGTAAGCGTAGTTTTTGGTTAAACTACCGGGCGTACCATAATATTGGTAGGCGATATTGCCGTTGTATTGCTTGCTTGTGCCGGTATTGTAATACAGCTGCATGGCAAACAATGGTGCGCTGCTGCTCAGCAGCCAGCCGCGCTCGTTATAAGTATAACCGACACTTTGAAAGAAAGACCCGCCGGTACTGTGCAGGTTCTTGGTGTTCAGCTGGCCGATCTCGTTATACGCGTTCTGGCTTAACAAAATGCTCGATGCGCCGTTAATGGCCTCATAGTTCTGGTACCGGCGGCCCACCTGGTCGTAGTAAAACGAATTATTTATCGTCACCGCTACCGAGCCCGCTAAAACATGGCTGCGCCCGGTAGTGGCGGGCTGGTTATCGAAGTTATAAGTGTTTTGTATGACATCATAGTTGTTTGTAGAATAGTTGGCCGAGCCGCCCAGGTAATGCTGCTTGCTGGTTTGGGCCACCCGGTCCCAGTTGTCGTAAAAAGGAACCGTCCATAACTGCTGGCCAAAAGTACCGTCCGAATTAAGAATAGTGGTTTTTGTGGCTGTCGACATTCCTCTCGGGTTGCCGAGCGTTCCGGAAGCCCACGGCGTGTACGGGATGCTGGGGATACTGTAATTATCGTAGTAGCTTAAGTTTAAATTCGCTGCTGTCCCGCTGGTGGGCCAGGCCACGTTGGTATAGCCGTTCCCGGTGGTGATGGCGGCTTCATACAGGTTGGTGCTGATGCCGCTTAATGTGCTTTGCAAACTCGCGCGGCTGATGGCCGTATTACCGTTGTTCCACACACCGGATATGATAACCCTTTGCTGGGCATCGTACTTAGTAAATATCCACTGGTTATTGGTTCGCTGGTTAGCGTCCTGTGTGGCCACCGGCTGGTCCATGGTATTGTAAACGGTATATTCCCAACCTTTACCAGGCAGTTTCTTTTGCACGGGCCGGCTTCTTTCGTCATACTGGTACTGGTAGCAAAGGTTATCCAGCGTGGTTTGCGAAATGGTGCTCGCGCCATCGGCCCCGGATGCCGGGGGCAGCACAAAGGCGAGCCGGCCCAGGTCGTCATACACATAATAGGTGGAGAGCTGCTGCAAAGTTCCGCCGGTATAATTGTATACGCGTTTAAGCACCACGTGTCCATCGATGTCTTTGTATTCCTCCACGGTGCCCGCGCGCCCGCTTACCCAGTTCTCATCTTTTGCAATCGTTACGGTTAGCAAATTCGCCGCATAATAGCTGTTGGCCACCAGGTTCTGGCTGTTATCACTGTTGATCGTCGTATAATAAAAAGCAACCTGCCGGCTGTTTACCGAATCCGTAGCCCAGGCGGTGGCATTGTTGAGCGTATATACCATTTTTATGGTATGGCTGCCCAATTGCCAGTCGGTTCCCGGCGCGCCCTGCTCCACCGGCCTGTTCAGCGGCGAGTTGTCAAAATTAGTCTGTGAGAATGGATAGGTGATAGATGAAACACCGGAGCCTGTTGGGGGCGTGGTGTAAAACGAACCCTGGTCGCTGCTTACCGCGTTCGGCCTGTAGCTGCCGGACGTGCCGCTTTGCGGCGTATACGGCAGGTATTTGGTGATCTCCCTGCCGTATTGGTCATAGGCCTGGGGCAATATGATGTCATAGCCAAGGGGTGAAGCCTGTTTCTGTATCGTTTGTATAGGCCTGCCCAGCCCGTCTACGTATTGGATCACGATCTGCACCTTGGTCTTATCGGTTGCATTTGCAGCCAGGGTGCTGTCGTTGATGATGCCTGCTATCCTGGGCGTATTCGTGATCACGTAATTGTTCGTATTCGTCTGTGCATTTACACCGTAAATGCCTGCTGCCATAAATATCGCAATAAAGGCAGCGCTTTTTTTGATGATCAGGTTAATTCTTTTCATGGCTGCTGCGATTAGTTGATTGATATGGTTAAGTCAGAGCTCCCGGTTGCAATGACCACGCTAGAGAAGGTCGCATAATGAACGCCATATTGCGTCGCCCTTGTACCCATCGTGAAATTATGCGTACCCGATCCGTAAGGGCCCACCTGGACGGAGGAATAGGTGCCCTGGGGCACGCTGATGTTACTCGTTCCTGTTGGTACGTAATAAGTGGATATGCCGCTGAAGGTTATGGGAAACCCTGAAATCCCCGATGAATTGGTCACGCTCACGTTAATAGATGCAACCGGGCAGCCGCAAACCTGGTTGGCCTTGATCTGCCCGTTCACATTCATCTCATACGTGGCGTCCGCGTTTGCCGAGGCGAGTGTTGAAGAATAATACCGGTTTGCCGGAACGGTATAGGTCAGCGACTGTGGGGTGGTGCCCGATGGGCAGTTGTTCCTTGTAAAACTTGCGCTTTGCACCTGGTTGCCGTAGGTCTGGTCATAGGTATGGTAACCGTAATTTTTTACGATGTTACCGTTCCAGTCCTTTGCGTTTTTTAGCCGCCCGAAGTAATCATACTCAAAGGAATTGATCGCACCCTTGGTATCGGATATCGAGGTTACACCGGATGGGTTGTACGCATAGGTCGTCATTTGTGCGGCGGGCGGATATAAGCGTAATTCGTCGATAGATGTGCTTCCGCTAATAGTTACCGCACTTACGCCAGTCGGAATAATATGTTCATAATAAGCCCAGCCATTGGCCGATCGATAGGACGTTCCCGAAATATATCCACTTGCATACACCGTCGCTGGTCCGCTATTGCTCCAGTATGATACTATGTAACCTGTAGTCGTGGACAGGCCAGGCGAAGATATCGAACCGGAACTTAAAGGATAAACCATGCTGCCCGTAGGCGCCGTCGGGTCAAAAACCGGTGTGCCCGAATAAAACCACCCGCCTTTTCCATCCGCATCGAAGCTGGTATAGAGTACGGCCGTATTCACGGCATTTTTTACCTGGGCAATCGGATTCCCGTGCAGGTAATCCCAAATAATGGAGGTGGGTGTTGCATTACGCGCCGTATACTGGGTAATATTATTATTAGAGTCATACTGGTCAAAGCTGATCATCTGCACATAATGAGAGTCGCCGGTTAAGGTGCCGGATACAACGCTGGAATGCGTAAAACTCGTAAGGGGCTGCGTGACGCTTAATGTTGATATCTTACTCGGGACAACAGCGCTGCTGTACCCCGCTGTATAAAAATTGAGCTGCGCTCCGACTACCGCGTTCACTCCTGTCGTTATGTTTCGCAGGCTGTCCCATTTTTCCACCGGCTCGGCATACATATGCCGGCTGATCATGCTGTCCAGCACGGCGTTATTCGTGGTTGTTCCCCCGTTCAGGTAGTTGTACGCGTATTTATTGCTCGAAATATGGGTATTGCCCTTGCTGTCGACGTGCGTGGTGGAAACGATCTGCTGATGGGTCGTGTCGTCATATGTGTAATACTCATACGATGTAGTATAGTTTGTGGCATTGTTTATATCATAGATTTTGGTTGTGGTACCGGTGAGGTAATTATCATCGGATGATATATTATAATATTGGTAGGTATAAGTCCCGCTTGCCCTGTCGTCGTCAGGAAGATCGGTGCTGAACTGCGGGTTTACCCCTTGCCCCTCGTTATAAAAATTTTTAAATACGGCAAGGCCGACATTGGGATACTTAGATGGCGGTAAAGCTGTATACGCGTTGGTTGTGGCTTTGGCCAACTGGTAGGTACCACTACCTGCGTTGATATACTCGCTTTTGGTAAGCAGATGACCCCGGCGATAAAAAGCATTTGCATATACCTGCTGGCCGGCCATAGACGCCATAAGCAACGTGTCGATAGCATCGCTAAAGACATAGTCCATGCGTCCGGCATTGCTCGCGGGTGTGCCGATGTATTCGGTTACCGAAGGATAAACTACGGTTGAGCCGTCGAAACCCTCCAGATCGGTATGCGGGTTTGAGCAAAAAGTACGTATCCTGGCGGTTGCTACCACGGTTGCCTGTCCCCCGACGCTGCAATTTTGCCAATCGCGGTGCGTTTGCGCGGTACTGAAATAATAGTTGCTTAAATTAAAGTTGGGCCGGGCGGTATTATATACATAGGTTTTTACTATAGGCGTTGCACCGGCATGTTCATAACTGCTTATGGTTTTTATACGCAGGCCGCCCGCAAGATGGGTGACGCCGGTATCGGTATATTGATTAGTTTGATAGGTAAACGTGGAATAGCCGCCGGTTGGATAATGAATTCCTGTGAGAACGAACGCCTGCATTTTTGTGGAATCGCAATCGCGGCCGTTGGTATGATCGCTGCCAATTGTTACATAGGTGGATGTACAGGATGAACAGGATTGATAGGGAATTGAAAGCTGCGGCGTTAATTCACTGTTATCCACGCCGTTAAAGTAGCCCCAGTAATCCTGCTTTTTAGATGTATAATCAGGCAATGCAACGGATGTGTTATAATCAAAATTATAATGTTGTATCACACTGCCGGCTTTGTCGAGCACCTGGATCGAGTCCAGTCTTAACCGGTCATGGCCGGTTGAAGGGTTAAAATAGCTTTTCCAAAATACAATGGTTTTTTGAAGTTCCATCGTCTTGCTGCCATAGTTGTAGTTATAAATTTTAATATCTTTAAGCCCATAAGCCAGGTCGCCATAGGTGACATCACGCCGCACCGTATCATCCCTGTCAAAAACGACCCTGCCATTCTTGTAGTTAATTTGAGCCGGTACTTTCTCGGCTGTGAGGTTGAGGTTGCCAGGCGTTGAAGGGGCATTTCCATAGCTGGCGCTATAAAACCCGGTACCCGCAGTACACGGAATTTCGATATTATCGGTTACCGTATATATCTCGCCATCCGCAGCGGGGTATTTAATACTGTTGGTATTGTATGAAAATGAAATGGTATCGCGCCGGTTCTGGCTGATCATGCTTTTAATTTTCCAGGCTGATTGCGTGGTTATCGCCGTCTTGCCCCCGGTGGCCGAAGAGGTACTATCCGTTCCGGCCCCGCCGTATGAATAAATATTGCCATGTTCGTCGGTAATGGTGAAGCCCGGTTTTATTTTAAGCGGCGCGTATGGAATAGTCCTTATCGGGTAGGTTCCGTTACCGGCCGAACCGTCGAAAAAAAACTTTCCGGAATGCCCGGGAAAATCATAGGAATAAATATCCGGCTTGGTATCATATGTACCGTTGGCAGCGCTCTCCAGGTAGTATATATCCACATCGGCGCTCGGATTAATCGTGCCGGAGGCGTGCATCAATCCTTCCAGGTAGCCTTCAGGTCCGTCATCGGGCAAACCGTATACGCGCCTGGTGATCTGGCCGCCGGTTGAAAGCGACCAACCCAACCCGACCCAGCTGGCCACATCAGTAACTTTGTTGCCCGAGGCGTGGTATGACAAAGTAATCGGTATCTGGAAACCGCCCGCCTCGATAGTATACAGCGGGATAGAAATATCAGGGATGCCGGTAAACTCATTGACCTGGTAGGATCCATATTTTTCGAGGGCCGTGGCTGTTGGCGAGCGCGGAAATGGCTGAGGAAGGAAATACTGTGTTTGAGAAGTCTGCGCTTCTGTTTTAAAATTGATTAAAACAAAAAACAGCAGCATCAGGAGGGAAAACGATTTTAGGTTTATCATGGTTAATCAATATTTTAAACATAACAATCTCATGCTTAACGGTATTGCTGTCTTTTTGGAACAGCTTCGTTAAATTATTTAGTGCGTAAATAAAATGTCGGAAAGGTTATTACCCCAATTCTTTGATGAGGCGGAAACTTGCTTTTTGGGAAATCTTCATTTTTGTGATGGTTTAGCGGTTTAATTATTGGGTAATGGTTAAACCTAATCTAAAAGTTAAAATCGATAAATGGAATAGGCAAATGTAATATTTTTGTTACATGATAATATTGGTCCGCTTGGTTATGCTATTTAAATGGACCAGCTAAATAATCGCCGTTTCCAGGTAAACCTCCAGCGTCAATTTTTTACCCTGTTTATTGCCCGCACGGATTTCAGTTGCTTTAAAACCGGCGGATCGGATTATCCCAATCCCCTTTAGCGCCTGTAATTTGTTGAGCATTTTTATCAAAGAAAAAAAGTCGCCCTCAAAACCCAGCTTTTGAATAATGAATCGGTCTGTATGATACAGAGGATTTTGAACAGGCACCTCGCTTAATTTAACCTGGTTTTGTTCCGCCAGGGCGCCGATGGCGCTAACGATGCTGCTGCGAAGAGCAGTCGTGTCCGTTTTATAAAGCGCAATGATCTTATCAAGATTGGCATTCTTTCGCTGCACGTAAGCCGGTTGATAACTGACATCCGCGGCTGCTGCAATTTTTGTTTGTAATTGCTTATTTGCTTGCCATGCCTCCAGTGTTCTCTTAAAAGCAAGCTGGTAACAAAACAGGAACAATATCGCGGCCGCCGCAATTAACAAGTGGTTTTTCTTTATGGGAAGCTGCCTGAACATATTAATAATCAATTAATATAATAAACTGCCCGGTATTTAATTCATTGTTAAAAGTGTAACTGCCGAGCTGTACATTCTTAACCCACGGGAGGGTTTTGACCCGTGCTATCCATTCGTTGACCGGAATGATCTTTTCCGCGTTTCCGGCCACGCGGATTTGCCGGTTAATAAAGCCTATTGATTTTTGACTGCGGCTTAAAAGGTCAACCGGGTCAATAGCCGCCTCATTCCAGGTTACTTCAGGCGGCAGCAAAGATGCCACCTGGCCGATCAGCCCGGCTTTATTGATCGCTCCTTCCCATCCCAGGATTTTTAATAATGCCTCCTTCCGCTGCACCTGCTGATCGGTCTTTTGAATATCTTCCGTGCTTTGAACCGACCGGCTTACCTGCCCGGCTAATTTCTCATTGGATGAAGTAAGCGAGGAGAATAAAAGGAAGTTGACCAGCAACAGTACAAAAAACACGCATAGAATGATAAACGCATTGACCTTTAGTTTCTTCTCGTCCGCCACATTTTTAAACGCAGCTTCCAATACCGGTACTTCGGCGCGGATTGCCCCGATCTTTTGTGCCAGTACCAATTGAAAAGCAGCAGCATAGGGCACAAGCAGTTTTTCATTGATAGGTTCCGATTCGAGTTTTAGCGCAAACGGCGATACGAATGATTCACCATATTGACACGATACCCATTGTTTTTGTTCATCGCGCTTTATAGCATAGCCGTTAAAGCGTATGTCGTCGCCATAAACATTTAGCTGGAGAAAAATATTTTGCACGGGAAACGGACCCAGGCTAAGCATTACGGGTCTAAACCCCGAATTAGTCAGGCGGCTGATCCACCCATCAGCTTCGGTTTTCCGGATGACCGTAACAAAAGAGTTTTCACCGGAAATAAAATTTTGAACATAGAAGTCGTCTAAATTAGCATTCGGCAATATTTTGCTGAAATTATGATGGTCTATCTCGTTAATTTTTTCGACCTGTTTTTGCAGGATGCCTTTTCCGGAGAGGTTAAGCGCTATGACCGATTTTGCGGGGATTTGCGTAGCGAGCTGCTCCAGGGTAAGGATGCCGGTTAACTTCTTTTCAATCGATAGCTGGTTATCTTTAACGATGACGCTGCATGCATCAATGACAGCGTTGCCATTCTGTAACAGCGTGATAGCAATCCCCGTCGCCGCATTGATGCTATAGAGCTGATCCAGCATATTTATTTAACGTAAAATGGTGGACTTAATAAACAATACCGACACCACCTTCGACGCGGTTTTCGTCCGGCTGCTGAATATCCACTTTAAAATGGGGATACGGGACAAAAGCGGTATGCCTGAAGAAGTTAGATCCTTCTCGGTGCGTTCTATGCCGCCCAATAAAATAGTGTCCCCGCTATGCACCCGAAGGCTGGTTTCAAATTTGCTGATCGATTCCGGGGGCGGCGAACCGTCTGTAGGAATGGAAGTAAAGTCGGAAATATTCACCTTTATTCCCACGGTCACCTGGTCGTCACCCGAAACGATCGGTTTAATGTCCACGGATAGATTGGCTTCCACCGGGACATACACATTAGAGAATACGGACGTGTTGGTGCTTGCCGAAGGAAAAAGGTTCTGCGTCGTGTTTTTATAATACAGCTTGCTGCCGATGCTCAGGGTTGCCGCATGGCCGTTCAATGCGGACAGCTTCGGAACGGACCGGATGTTCACATTGTTATTGGTTTCGAGGGCCTGGATTTGCGCATAAAAATTCGGTACCACATGACCGAGGTTAATGGATGTCAGCTTTCCCAGGCTGTTTAAAAAGCTGTTGACCGAACTGGCGCTAACGGTAAAGTTCACCCCAGGCAAAACGGTGCCGCCGGTTTTTACACTGTCCGAAACGCCGGCTGAAATACCGGTCGCAATCGTGTTCGTTTTGCGGAAATCGATAATCGTCACTTCTATCAGTATCTCCGGTACGATCAGGTCCAGCTTTTTGATAAAATTTTCAACTTCGCTGATCTGGGCGGCGGAGCCTGACAGCAAAATGGTGTTTTGCTCCCTGAACTCTTTAATTTCTATGCCTTTCTTCCATTCCGCGGGGATCATAGCTACGATGGTATCGATGGCCCTGCTTTGCAACTGGACCGTACGAAAAGTCCGCAGCCCCTCCAGTTTTTTATCGCCGATCAGGTAAACACCGTTTTCCGACTGGAAGGTATAGTCGGTGCCTTTAAACAGCAGGTCCAGAAACTCATCATAGGAAATATCGCGCACATGGATATCGATATTGCCTTTTATATCTGAATAAATGGAGTAGTTTTTACCCATTTCCTGCGAAGCTTGTTTAACCAGGTTTATGATCGGGGCATTGGCAGCATCGGCCGAGATCAGCTTTTGTCCGTTAACCATGCGGCTAAATAAACCGTTTGTTCCGCTTCCCCCCGATGGCTGCTTGAAAGTCCGCCTTGTAGAAGTGTTCCTGTCGCCGTTCACATACAGTTCTTCATTTTCTTCCAGGAGCTGAAACAGATAAAAGTTGTCATTGGTCTTTACCATCTTAATTTCGTTGGCATAGGCCAGTTTTTCAAGAGCCGCATCGAACGGCGCATTTGAAATGAACCCGCTCACCCTTTTGCTTAGCAATGCGGTGGGAACGACGACATTTTTACCCGAAATCTGTGTGATCTTCCTGGCGACCCGGGTTAGGCTGTCGTTATTCAATGAAAAGGACAGCGTATTATTGAGCGTATTGTAGGACGCATTAATTTCCTTTATCGGCGGGCGAATGAACTGCGCCGGATCCTGGTAGGGAGTGACGTAAATAATTGAGCCGATCACGGATATATCCAAATTGTATTTTTGCGCAAGAAACACAAGAATATTAGTCGCCGTAACATCGTTGAGGTTATCATTGATATTAAAAGTCAGTTTGGGGTCGACGCTGATGCTTAACCCGTTAGAACTGGATATACCCATCAAATACTGCTGAATGGAGCCATTTACCTGCAGCGATACCGTTTGTTTCAGGCCCGGAACGAACCTGCCTAAGCTGTCCAGTTTGTGTTGTATAGCCTGTATACGTGGCGTCTGCTGCGCCAGCATACGAAGCGGAAAGACAAACGAAACAAGGATGAACAATAACAGTATACGCGTAGGTCTTTTGTACATAGTTTAATAGTTAAACAACAGCGGGTAAATCTCTTCAATGGATGTCAGCCCCTGGCTGAATATAATAAATGCATTTTCAGCAAGGGTTTGAATTCCTCTTTCCTTCAGAAGGCTTTGAATATACATGTTCCCATTCTTTATTTCCAAAGCCAGTTCCTGGTCAATGGGGATCACCTCGTAAACGGCCTTTCTTCCTTTATAGCCGGTATAGTAGCATTGCTCGCATCCCTGGGCTATATAGTGATGATGGACCTTCGAAAACGGCTTGAACTGTTTGGGATAAAGATCACTGCTAAAACCTTCCTGTTTTTTGCAGTGCGGGCACAATAACCGCACAAGGCGTTGTGCCGCGGTGGTGTTCAACGTATTGGCGACCAAAAAAGGCGGCACGCCCATATCGATCAAACGCGACACGGTGCCCCATGCGGAGTTTGTATGAATCGTCGACAGCACCAGGTGGCCGGTCAGGGCAGCCCGTATCGCCATATTGGCGGTTTCCGTATCCCTTATTTCACCCACCATGATCACATCCGGGTCCTGGCGCAAAAAGGTTCTGAGCGCCGCAGAGAAATTCAACCCGATGGATTCTTTCAGCTGCACCTGGTTGATGCCCTCCAGGGTATATTCAACCGGGTCCTCGATGGTCAGGATATTCCGGGTTTCTTTATTTAACAGTTTAAGCGTGGCGTAAAGGGTGGTGGTTTTTCCGCTTCCCGTCGGTCCGCTCAACAATAAGATCCCATTTGGCTTTTTAACGCCCTGCAAATAATTCTCCAGGTCGAATTTGGAAAATCCAAGGCTGTTCAGATCGATCTCCGTGGCGTCGCTGTTCAACAATCTTAAAACGACTTTCTCCCCGAACAACGTGGGTACGATGGAAACACGTATGTCAAACTGCTGATCCTGCTGCTTGAAGTTGATGCGGCCATCCTGGGGCAATCGCTTTTCCGAAATGTCCAGGTTAGCGAATATTTTTATTTTATTGATCAGCGCGGGATAGTCATCTCTTTTCAACAGGTACCGTTCCACCATCATCCCGTCAATACGGATCCGCACACGGCATTTATTTTCATAGCTTTCTATATGAATGTCACTGCTTTTTAGGTTCTTGGCTTCCTGTATCAGGTTCATCAGGAAGTTATCCGCATTGTTGACCGGCATTTGCGATGAACCCTGCGCCGCATTGTCCTTAATATAATATTTGGATAACAGTCTGGCTATTTGCGTTGCCGGTATCGGTTCGAGCTTAATTTCCTGGTCTAATAGTATTTCGAGTTCTGATGACAACGCATTCTCGTCCACACCTTCTTCACAATACAAAAATAACTGGTCATTTATCTTATTTTTTGGCAAAACCTTGTAATGCCATGCCTGGTCCTTTTTTAGGAAATGAATGTTGTCGGTTAATAAGGTTATATCTTCAGTGACGTTCATTTTGTAATAAAAGAAAGCAACCAGTTGTCGCTGGTTAAATTAACCGGTTTAATCCACCAGCCGGTTATTAAAAATAGTCCCAATACGAAGGCCTGAAGGCCTGCCAGAGGGATATGCTTGTCTTTGATGGATGAAAGTGCCTGCCAGGCCAGCCAACACAATAGTACGGCAACCAGGCTGGTTATATAAAACAGCAAAAAGTTAAAAAACGAAAGGTAGAAGGCGACGGTCAATAAAAGTAATAGATCGCCCCACCCTAACCTATCTTTTGTAATATTTATCCAACATGAGCTTTTTATCGAAAAATAGGCTGACACCAACAAAAATTGAAGAATTAAAAATCCAATATTCATTAACACCGCCTGCCAGGTATCAATATACGCCCTATGTTGCAGCCAGCCCAAACTGATGAACAGGATCACCAAACATGGGAATAAAACCCAATACACGGAACGGCTGCGAATATCCTGAACAAACACCATCAGTAAAACTATCAATATGGCAATTTTTGTCAGCAGCACCTAGTCAGCCGTTACTTCCTTCAGGTTTTTGTCCTGATCGATCTCCCAAACATTAAACGTCCCATTGCCGTTAAAATCCACCACAGCGGTAGCCCTGGCGGTAAACCCGGCATTTGTCGCGCTGGTTATTTCAATGCGGTAATTGGCATGTCCATTCTTGTCCTCTGTGACGAGTTTATCCTGGACAAAACCGATTTCAGTCAGGTCCTTCGAATATTTCGAGTGTTCATAAAAATAACTTTGCTCCAGCGCCTGTACATGCGTCAGCTGCGTTTTGGCTTCCACCGCTTTCGCTTTGGTTATTAATGGCAACAGGATAGGCATCGACACCAAAACCAGAATACCAATAATTACAAGCACCACCAGGATCTCGGTCAGCGTATAGCCTTTAATCCGTTTCCTCAACACCGTTGACTTTATCTTCATTCGAATAATTTCGAACTAAGCTAAAACGTTTTACGAATATTTCAAATTAATTATTAGGAAATGTATGAATCAACCGCAGCAGACTAAATTATCCGTGGGTATTTGAGGAAAACAGGCGACCCTTACCTCACCGCATGTTCTCCGGGGCGCTAATGTCTCCTGCAAATTTTTACGCCAATCCCCACAAGCTTACAAATGCCGTTGAGGTTATATTTGGAACGATACGTTAGATAAATGTAAGGCCAATATTAATAGATTTGCCGGTAATTAACGGATCCGGCGTCAGTAATAAACAACCAGGATAAAGATGCACGGAAGCAGATTGTTAAACAGCGGTATTTTCGCTCCATTGAAGACCTGTAACCGGCACGATCAAATAATAAAATGGCGGCATCCAGAAATGAACCCGGTTATTGTTTAAAGGCCATATAAAAATAAAGACGCCATAAATTATTTATAGCGTCTTTACTTCGACTGGTGCTGTAAATACCGCGGCACCGCGGCCTACCACCAGCCCAGGCAGGACGGACCGGTCGCAGCGGCAACGGCCCCTACAACAGCGCCCACTCCGCCAAAAAGGCCGCCGAACGATGCGGAAAAGGCAATGTTCGTCGCGCACTGGCTTGCACCACCGGCAAATTCACCGGCTTCTGCATCTGACATTTCTTTCATAAACAAATGAAATTTTTAGGTTTCTTCCCCCTATTGGGAATTACCGTAAATGTCCCCCGGGTTGATATTTTATGCTAAAACCGTAACTTGTAATTTATTACATTTGCTTATAGGATAAGCACCCCATAATGACCATAGGCGAAAAAATCAGGATACAGCGGCTCACAAAAGGTTACAGCCAGGAATACATGTCCTATGCACTCGATATATCCCAGGCCGCCTACTCGAAGCTCGAGCGGGACGAAACGGAAATGAGCATACGCCGCATTTACGAGATCGCGGAAGTCCTGGAAATGTCCCCCTTCGAGCTCATGCCCAAACCGAAATACGGCATCGGCATCAACCAGGATTTTATACGGCGGACCCTTTATAAACTGACACGGTTTTGGCGCCGCAGCATTCAAAAAAGAAAAGCGGAAGCCGGCCGGCTGTTCCCGCCCGACACAGTGACATATCAAAAATAGCCGGGCATTAATTTACAAGCTCAAGTTATAGCTTATGCTCCCCTGAAATTCCAATTTCACCTCCGGACCAATGACCGGAATGAAATATGGATTACAGATCGTATGAAAAGCGGCTGGAATATGTGCTGGAACTGATTGTAAAAAACAGGTTCCGGTCGCTGGAACATATCGCCCGGCGTTTTGACTGCAGCACCCGAAGTATAAAACGCATGCTCAGCCACCTCCGCGACAAAGGTTATCCGATCCGGTACGACCGGCAGCAAAAAAAATATTTCATCGAAAAAAAAGAGTGACATTTTCTGTCATTGAGGGCCGTATACCTTTACTCCAGCCTTTACAGCCATGAAAAACGTGCAGACACCGATTTATCATTTTATAAGCTTTTTACTCATCCTGTTGTGGGTTTATGCCGCCACGAGCAAATTAATAAGTTTCAGCACCTTCAGGGCACAGATGCACATGCAGCCCTTCCCTCCTTTTCTTCAAACAGCCATAATTTACTTGCTGCCGCCCGCGGAACTGCTGCTTGCAGGGCTTATCGCGATAGAAAGCACCACGCGCGCCGGGCTCATTGCCACCCTGGTCTTACTGGCTATTTTCAGCGGTTACACCGGGCTCGCCGCATTCCATTTTTTTCCAAAGCGGCCCTGCGCCTGCGGAGGTATATTAACGCGTATGGGCTGGACCGCTCATTTTTTCTTCAACCTTACTCTCACCGGCCTAACCCTGGTTAGCCTATACATCTTAAACAGAAAGGAGCGACAGGCATAAAAACAGAATCAATGAACCCCGGGCAGACTGGTCAGACCCGTTCTTCCGGGCAGGGAAAGCCGGCCCTTTAAAAACAGGCAGGATAACTTTATAACCCGAATTATTAACCCAAAGTTTTTCCAATGTTTTTTGATCCAACAAAGCATTGCATCTGATGAAACGTTTTAAAATCAATTTTGCAGTAGCAGCCATCCTTGCAGGTTCGCTGATCGCCTTAACCCAAAGCGCATTTACCCCCGCAACCGTTAAACACGCCCGTTTTGGGACCGAATACCAGTTTAACGGTACCACCACCGCCCAGCAAAGGGATGCCACCAATTATTCCGTGGTATCCGGAGACGGGCCGGTATGCGACGACAGTGACATACACGTGTGCACCATCAACGTCACAGGCGACCTGCAGACCTGGCTGACCAACCACAGCGACGCCGACATTTTAGGAGCAGCTGATCAAACCAAGGACTGACAGCAAATAAAACGGCAAGGCGAACGCCTTGCCGTTTTATGACTACCGCGGGTTTTGCGGCATGCCGGTCAGCAGAACAATATCGTCCGGTATCGCGATCGCGTAACGCGGGTCATTCGGGGGCAGCGTGTAAGTTTGCCCGTTCACATTCCTAACCAGCGTAATATTCGCCCCTTCCTTATTCAGCCGCTTCAGGTCATTCCACCGTACGCCCCTCATCAGCAATTCCTTCCGCCTTTCCAACAGCACCTGCGCCAGGGCGTCATTACCGGTAGCCGCGGTATAAGGCACAAAGGTCCCCGATACGAACCGGTTAACCAGCAATTTATTCAGATCGGCCATTGCCAGTGCCACATTCCCGCTGCGTGCATAACATTCGGCCCTCATCAGGTAAACCTCATCCGTTGCGACACCGCTGAACAGCGGGGCCGAACCTTCGTAGCTCCCCCTGAAAACATGGGAACCATTGGTTCCCGCTTTAAAAAACAAAGACTTCCTCAGATCATTGGCTGCATAAGACAGGTAAAGAACCGTATCTATCCTGGCCCTGGTATTGGTCAGTGTCGACCCGTTACCCAGCTGGCTGTCATAGATAACCTCCGCATTGAACTTCGGGAACGGGAAGCTGGATGCACTTTTTAGTTTATTATAGTCCAGCAGCGTATTGTAAAGCTGGAGGCAGGAATCAGCATATAGCCCTGCCTTCGTATACTCGCGCATGTTCAGATATACGCGGGCCAGCATCGCAAAAGCCGCAGGCTTCGACGCACGCTCGGGCGTTAAAGGTTTCACCGGCAACAAGGCAGCAGCCGCTGTAAGATCCGATACCAGCTGGTCGTAAGATCCCTGGACCGTACTTCTCACCGATCGCTGGTTGAAATCCGCACCCAGCCGTACCGGTATCCCAAGCTGTCCCGGCGCAGCAGCCGGGTCGTACGCCGGGGCCCAAATGCCGGCGGCCATCAGAAAAGCCTTCCCCCGCACAAAAAGGGCCTGCCCCTTCACATTATTATAATCACTCCTGTTTTGGGCAGTCACACTCAAACTTTTCAACCCCTCCAGGATCGTATTGGCAGAAAACACCGGCCGGTAACAACCGTACCAGTCATTGTTTTGCGGGGCAAACACATTATCCTTTTGCCAGGTATACATCGCCTGGAAAGTTGCGATCGGAAGCGACAGGTAATCCGCCGTGAACAGGTAATAATTATCGGCTGACGTCTCCCCTGCGCTGGCGTCCGCCGTATTCATCACCGGGTACCTGTCCAGGAGCGCCTGGAAATCCGCCAGCGACGAGGGGATATCGAGCTTGATATCCGGTTTTTCATCCAGGAATTTCTTACAGCCAGCCGCCAGTAACACGACCAGGGCCGATAAGATAAAGCATATAGATTTTTTCATGATTTTAAAGATTAATACCAGACTTGTTTAAAATGAAGTTTTAACACCGAAAGCGATGGTCAGCGGCGGTTTAAGGCTATACCTTCCATAATAGTAATCAGGGTCGATATGCTCCTTATTGGCCCGCCAGATAATACCGATATTGCTTACGTTCGCATACAACCGGAGCATTTTGAACGGCAACCCCGGGAAACGGCTCTTCAGCAGGTCGTACCCGGCTGTAATATACTGGAGCCGGACATGGTCCGCCCTTTCGACCAGCACCGACGAGCCATTATAAAATGCGTCCCGCGTCACCACATCCGGGTAAACCATCGAAGGCACATTCGTATGCAGCTCATCCCCCGGTTTCTGCCAGCGCAGCGCAAAATCCGGGTTCCCGTAGCCATTGTTAAACAGCTGGCCGTAATCGATGGATTGCTTTCTGAAGTAATAACCCAGCTTAAACATGAGGTTCACCCCAAGCGAGATATTGCCGTAACGGAAATCATTCGCGAGCGAGCCGAATTGGGTGGGCAACGCCGACCCATGGTATTTCAATTGCGACAGCGTCGTGTTGTTATAGATCGCGTCAAAATTCTCGCTGACCTGGCCGTTCACATATCCCCGCGGGTTACCGTTCGCCGGGTCCAGCCCGGCCCAGGGATAAGAGAATACCGAATACACCGGGCGCCCCACCACCCCGGAAACAAAAGGCAATACGCCTACATATTCGCCGGCGGGCTGATCGCCGAGGTAATAAGCGGTGATCTTATCGTGATAAACACTAAAATTAAGGACGGTATTCCATTTGAATTTCCCGTTTACATTCTGGCTGTTCAGCGTAATGTCCAGGCCGTCGCCTGCCATCGCCGCTACATTCTTAACCACGTAAAAGGAAATCCCGGCGGTATAATCGACGGGCGTCTGGCCGAACAGCCCGGTCGCCTTTTTGTGATAATATTCCACCGTGCCTGAAAGCCGGCTGTTAAATGCACGGAAATCAAGCGCGAGGTTCAGCATACCAACCGTCTCCCATTTTAATTCAGGGTTCGCATAGGTATTAAACACCGCCTGCGGGCCGCCCGAATACGGGGAGTTATTCAGGTAACCGATCGTCGAAACCGCGGTTTGCGACAGGTCCGCATTACCGCTTAGGCCGTACGTAGCGCGCAGCCTGGCATACGGCAGCCAGGCAACCTTATAAAAACCCTCCTTCGAAATCTCCCATGCCAAACCCGCAGAACCCAGCGGGTTCCATTTATTGTTCGTATTCACCCCGAACAGGTTCGAAGCATCCCTGCGGCCGCTGGCAGAAAGCGTATAGCGCCCGTCCAGCGTATACGCCGCATTCGCAAACAGCGACACAAACCGGTTCCGCAGGTCCGTAAGGCTTTTTGTATCCGGCACAAAAGCAGGCGCCCCGGTGACGTACAGCGGGTAGGTATTGGTCAGGTCCACGTTCCCGAACGTCAGTGTATTGGGATTGTAGCCATAAAAACTGTTCGCGTTACCCGTGGTATTCACCTGCCTTAACTCCCCGCCCGCGATCGCGTTGATCTCGTTCGCGCCCCAGGCCTTATTCAGGTCAAACTGCCCGCGCACATTATGCGATTCGATCAGCTGGTTCCCTGCATTCAACACATCCCCCACCGGGAACACGTTCGTCACATTGCCCGAAGCGTCGATATGCGTAAACTCATTCACCAGATTCCGGACCGCATAGCTCCCAAGCCCCTCATCATTATTCATACCCGTACTTTGCCTTTCATACTGGTACAGCGCATTGAATTTCAAAAAACCAAACAACTTATAAGACACGTTACCGCTGGCCACCACATCCTGCAAAGCCGTCCGAGCGGCCGCATTCCGGTAATCCGTCAACGGGTAATATTTCCAGTCCAGCAGCGAAGCAGGCAAACCCGCCAAATAGGACAAACGATAATCCTTGGCCACCGGCAAGGCATTACCGCTGCCATCCGCGAGCTGCGCATACGGGTAAAGCGGCCCGCCGTTATACAGCGTGATATCGCCATAACCCGGTTTACCGGAAACGGACAAGCTTTGCGTATAATACAGGGAGGTCCCCACCGTAAGGTTTTTGGCCGGTTTAAAGTCCTCCCGGAAATGCAGGTTGACTCGGTCATAACCCGCCTGCAGGTTACTGATATCCTTGTCATACCCGCCGGAAAACAGCCAGGACTGCATTTCAGAGCCGCCGTGAAGGCTCAGCGCATACTGCTGGTTAACACTCCTGCCATAAAAATATTTATTAAGATCACTCCGGACATCCAGGTTCCGCAACGCCGCGATCGACGTATTCGCGGAAGCCGGACTAACGGACCCGCTCCGTTCCGCGGCGAGCAGCTCGACCACCGGCGTCAACGCCGGGTGGGCCGGGTCATTGATGCGGTTATCATAAAACCCTTTGCTGAACAGCATTTGCTCCGCATCAATAAAATCCGCAGCCCGCATCTGCTGCAGGTATCCAAGGTCCGGCTTTTCGTTCATTACCATAGCCGCATTCCACTCCACCGTCAGCGGCTGGTTGTACCGCGCTTTTTTCGTCGTGATCACAATCACCCCGTTTCCGGCCCTGGTCCCCCAGATCGAAGCAGCCGCCGCGTCCTTCAGCACCGTAATACTTTCCACATCGTTCGGGTTAATATTGGCAATATCCCCCTCATACGGGAAATTGTCCACCACGACCAGCGGCGCAGCCGGACCGTTGATCGTGCTCAGCCCCCGCACCTCTATTTGCGGCGCAGCACCGGTCGTCCGGTTAAAGAACAGCCCGCCCGAGATCCCTTCCAGGCGGGATACAATATCCGTGCTCACCTGCTCATTCAGCAGCGACCCGCTCAAATACGTGAACGACCCCGTCGCGCGTTCCGCCGGCAAAGACTGGTAGCCCGTCGATACGGTGACTTCCTGTAAAGCGTTCGTCGCGACCTTCAGCCTGATTACGAGACCCGGCACAAACTTATCTACATATAAACGCTGCATTTCAAAGCCGACCGCGCTGACTGCCAGGGTATCCGGGCCGAACAAAGCCAGGCGAAATGATCCCGCATCGTCCGTAACGGCCTCCGTCTTATGCACTAATAATTTAATGGTCGCCCCTGCAACCGGCAAACCCGTCTGGTCAACGACCGTGCCCGTCAGCCTTTGCTGCGCCCTTGCGACAAAGCTTAGCACGCAAAAACATAACAGGCAGCCTATTTTTGATTTCATAAAAATTGAGTTAAATAAAAAATGAGTTAAATAAAAAATGATTTAATACTTCCGGTCCCGGACCACCAGCACCTCGATGCCCCGGTCAGCCTCATAAAGCCTGAGCCCAAACCGCTTCAGCAGGCGCTGCATCGTACCCAGGTCCTTTACCGGCTGTTTGAAATCGAGGTCCACAGGCAGCGACAAACCTGTTTCGTCCAGCACTACGTTACCCGATACCCTGCCGATGTACAGGCAGAGCTCGAACAGGCTCCCATGCACCAGCCTGGCATCCAAAGGATCGTCCAGCGCAACAAGCGCCTTCCTTCCCTCCCCGGCAGACAGCTTAAACCCCTCCCCCTTTGCCAGGATCCAGCAGCGTACCCTTCGCCGCTCAAAACCCGCCGTATAATCCGTATACCGGTTCAGGTCCTCCAGCATATAATCATACACACGCGGCATTTCAGCCGCCGGCACCACCAGCTCATAGCTGTATTCATACTCCCGCTCCCACCTGCCTCCCGGCAAACCCGAAAACCTTGAAGAAAGGCCCGACGAATCCTTCACCTCCAGCAGCAGCCTGTGGCCATTCAGCCCCGGCACCCGCGCAGCAAGCACCCGCTGATACATACCCAGCAATGGCTTATTATGGAGGATCACCCCCCGCGCCGTATCATGAATAAACCTGATGCCGCCCTGCCCTATCCCGTCGATCTTCCCCTTCAGCAGGATACTATAATGCTGCAAATGATCCAGCGGCAGACCCGGCGAGGTGTACAGCGGCACCCGCGGGTTAAAATCCGCCTTCTGGTCCACCCGCAGCTCCCCCTGCCGGATAAACCGCAGCACATTCGCCCGCGTCAGTTCCTCCGCCGACGTCACCGACCTCACCACCCCTTCCCTATCGATCCACACATAATGCGGGAGCTGGTAATGCGGGAACAGCGCGTCAAGCACCGTATCCCCCACCACCGAAGGCAAACCAAACCGCCGCCCCGGCACATCAAACCGCCGCAGCACCGACAAAATCCGCTCCCTCGAATCCCGCGTACTCCTCGTATTGACCAGCACGATCGCCAGGTCACCCCTGAATTCCCGCTGCAAACTGTCCGCAGCAGGAAAATGATGCAGGCACGAACCGCACCAGCAAGCCCAGAAATCCAGGATCAGCACCTTCCCCTTAAAATCAGAAAAACGAAACGGCCGGCCATCCCAATTCACCACCTCCCCAACCGTAACATCCGGCACCCGGTCGCCCACCGAAAGCCCCTTTATCGCAGAAACACCCCAGGCACCCGCCGTAAAATAAAGGCAAAGCAAACCCAACAAGCCTATTTTTAGCTTCATAAAAAATGTTTTAAATAAAAAATGGATTAATTAAAAACGAATAAAAAAAGAAAACAAGAACCCAATACCAACCCTCACTCCGGCGGAGAGATCAGCAACAACCACATCAGCACAGGAAAACTATTCATCCCCGCCTCCCTGTGAAACCCCGTTCGCCTGGTGGACAACATAAGCCGCCGCCACCAGGTCCATTAACTGATCGAAGAACAGGGCAAGCTCCTCATCCGATATCTCCGCCCGGACCTTACAATCCCTGGTCACCCAGCACTGAAACATCCGCCATAACAGCCCCTTTACCGACTCCGGCGTATACCCCTCGAAAAAAGCAATCATCGCCTCCTGCAAAGGCAACCCCGAACTAAAATCCTTATTGATAAAAACCGCTTCCATTTGCTTTTTAAAAAAGCTGAGCCGGCCACTAATAAAAAACGCCATAGGTGTGGACTCAACTTACCGACTTAGGGCACCTGAGAGGCCCACCAACGATAAGCGAGCCCACACCTACGGCGTGGGCAATCACTTAACGCCTCGTTGGTTCGAAATTTCTCAGGTTTCTAAGTCGAGACTAAGCGAATGCTTCTAATAAAATGAAGTATCGCAAAACAAATATAATGTTTTTTTTGAAATGCGGTCATAAAAGACCGCATTTTTTATAAAAATATTCCATCAATTTCGATAGATATATTTTTATAAAATTTGAAAGCTAATTATCTGAAAATTCAAGAAAGATTTGGTGCCAATCTGAAAAAGATTCGGGAGGCTAAAGATTTATCATTGAGAGAACTGGCGGCCAAATGCGATTTGGATGATAGTAGAATTTCTAAAATTGAAAATGGAAAATTTAATATCCAATTGTCAACGATATTTGAATTGGCCAAGGGTCTTGATATAGAACCTAAAGAATTATTGGATTTTTAATCGCTCCTTTTAGCTATCCTTAATATTACTCAGGTTTATTTTAACCACCACCTTTTAACGGTAATCCAGAAGCAAAATCCTTATTGATGAATACCCCTTCCATTTGCAAAAACTGGCAAGCCGTTTACGCTTGAAAAAGTTAAGCCGTGGAACCCAGGCCGCTTTAGACCCGTAGGCAGCCCGGAAACAAACAAGCAGGCCCATACCCGCGTTCCGGGACCGGAACATTCTTATAAAGGGTATGAATTTTGCATGAATTTTAAATAAAAATATTCGCATATTACAATTTTTATAGCGATATTTGCAAAGGAGAATATGATGGCAAAACTGGACGAACTTAAAAAACACCTGAAGCGCGGGCATGTTTACCGCCGCAACGATCTTGGCCGCTGGTCAAAATCGGTCGATCGCCATCTGGGCTCACTGGTGGATGACGGTACGTTACAAAAGCTTTCACAGGGTGTTTATTATTATCCCAAAGAAACCGTATTCGGTGAGGCGCCGCCGGAAGAAGAAGCGCTGGTCCGCAAGTTTTTAAAAGACAGCCGTTTTTTGCTCACTTCCCCGAGTGTATATAACAGCCTGGGGGTAGGCACGACGCAGCTTTACAACAAACGCGTGGTTTACAACCACAAGCGGCATGGTGAGTTTATGCTGGGTAAGCGCTTGTTTGATTTCCAGATAAAGCCCCACTTCCCCGGTAAACCGACCCCGGAATTCTTACTGGTCGACCTGGTCAATAACCTGGATAAGCTATCGGAAGATAAACAGGCCATATTAAGAAACGTGCTGAACAAAGCCCGTTCAATGGACAAAAAGAAACTGGTACAGTCTGTAAGCGCCTACGGAAATGTTAAGGCGAAGAAGTTTTTTGAGCCCGTTCTGCAACTTTCAAACAGCTGATATGGCTGATTTCCTGCATCATCACAAAAACTTTCCCGATCTCCTGCGGATATTAGAGGAAGAGACCGGCATTCAGTCAGGGCTGATCGAAAAGGACTACTGGATCATGCATGTCTTATACGGACTGAAAAGCCAGGGCTTTAATTTTGAGCTGAAAGGGGGAACGTCCCTGTCGAAAGGCTTTAAAATCATCGAGCGTTTTTCCGAGGATATTGATATCCATATCAAGCCCCCCGCCGAACTTAAAGTCAATGAGAATCCCAATAATGTGAAACCCCGGAATATTGAGGCCAAAAAGAATTTCTATGATTGGCTGGCCCGTAATATCAAAATTGACGGGGTCATTTCCATCGAACGGGATACGGCATTCGATAATGAAAAAACCTATAACAGCGGGGGAATACGCTTATATTACAAAAATCACTACGCGCTTATGGGGGGTGTAAAACAAGGTGTCTTGTTAGAAGCGGGGTTTGATACCGTTACGCCCAATACGAATATTACCATCAGTTCCTGGGCATATGACCGGGCTGTTTCCAGCGGCATCGGAATCATAAATAATCAGGCAATGGATATCTCCTGCTACAATCCCGGATATACTTTTGTAGAGAAACTTCAGACCATTGCCAGCAAGTTTCGCAAGGAAAAAGAAACCGGGGATACCGGCGTGAATTTCATGCGGCAATATTACGATGTCTATTCTTTGTTAGGCAACGAAAAAGTGCGAGCCTTCATTGGAACCGAACCCTATTTTGCCCATAAGAAAAAGCGTTTTCCCCCTGCGGACTTCGCAATTTCTATTAGCGAAAACGAAGCCTTCCTGCTCAGCGACCCGGCAACAAGAGAAAGCTTTAAACAAAGATACCGAAGCACTGCTGCCTTATACTACAACGGGCAGCCCGACTTTGAAACATTACTGGCCCTTATCCATACCTATATTGACAAACTTTAGGCGGCTATCTAAAATGCGTTGCAAGGAAAAGGACAAGCCACAGCGATAACAGGCCAATTGCAAAATACACCTGCTGATTATTTCGGCTCTTAAAACTTTTAAGCTTTTTTATCACCTTCTGTTGCTGCCTCCTGTTTGAGACTAATCTGAAATTACGTTTTAACGGAGTCAAATATAGCATAATGTTGTGCTATAGCACAACATTATTTTTACTAAAAACAACCAATTTTCCCGCAGTTCTCCTACTGCGATGGCAAAAGATTTTCAAAATGATCATTTAATAAAGTTCGGCCATCACCTGCAGACCCTCCGTAAAAGCAAAAACCTGTCGCTCAGAAAACTCGCCGCCAAATGCAATATTGAGCATGCGGATATTACCAGGTACGAAAAAGGTGAAATCAATATGACGTTTATGAGCCTTTTCGAGTTGGCAAAGGGGCTGGAAGTACCATTAAAGGAATTAGTAGATTTTTAGGTCGCAAAACATTTTTAATTGTATTATAAAGCTTATTGCTGATGGGCGTTTTTGGAGTCCTGCAGTCACTCAGCGTAAGTTCCATTTGATCGGATTGTCCTCATGACTGGATGGATATGGTTAAATCTAACCTCTAAGATAAGGTACTTTAACCAATCAACTCCGCGTGTTTTTTCACCCTAAAAAATACCGTGTTTTCACGGTATAAAAACAAAGGACCTCTCTATATATTTGGTCATTACTATCTTTAAACTTTATCATAATGCCTAACTCAAATCCCATTCAGGTCGATAAGCCGCAAGTGCAAACCGCCTTTCAAATCCCGGCAGCAAATAGTGCCGGCCGACTTACATTGAGCATAAAAATCAGCTTAGCCTCGGCCGGCTGGAAGTATGTTACCAGCAGCCAGGTCTATTTAGACGGGAATGACATTTATCCTGCCGGGACACCTGAACCAGCAAAGTTGGTTTTGGATAACGGTGCCGCGTTAGACGGCAAACCGCTCATGGTATTAACGAAGGTTGATTTGATCTATACCGCCGGGGGTGCTACCGGTAATCCTCCGGTGTTTACCTATATCCTAAGCATCGATGATGGTGCCAATAATCTGGCGACTTTTCAAGCGGATAGTGTTTCCCATTACGTGACGAACTTTAATAGCCAGCTTTTATTTCAACAACTATGAAAAGGCTGCTCTACCTCGCGGTGTTGTTTGTAGTGGTCCAACAGCAATTTTTAATAGCACAAACACCCGCCCCGCAAAATTTCCAGACCCTCCAACTCAATTCGTCACCGGCATATGTCCTGCTTGGCGTTGAACCCACCAATATTCAAAGGCCCTCCCCCCCATCCCAATTTGTTGCGGGCCTGCAAAATGCTGTCGTTAATGGCAAACTGCAACCGAACCTGGCTTTTGAAATCAGTCCGTATTACCTAAAAAACCCCAAGGATACGTCGTCGAAATTATTCAACCCTACGGATTACTTACTGAATAAGAAAAATTTCTTTCAAACAATTTATCAGACATTGTCAATATCACTGGCTACTTCTTCGACTGATTCTGTCGTATTTGGCAATCTCAAAAGCGGTACGGGGATCGGTCTTGGTTTACACTTCCTGTTTGTTGACGGAACGCCCGGTGACCGGTTCAAAAAATGGGGTGATAGCTATTTAGAATCGCTTTTCTTTGACAAATTGCTGGCAAATGTGGAAGTATTTAACTCAGCGACCGTCGGTGATATCAATGCCATTATCGATCATACGAATAATGTGTACCAAAACAGCGTGTTACCCGCACAAAAATTTAACACCCTGTCAAAAAAGGAATGGAACGATTTTATCGCCAAATTGAAATCCAGCATCGCTTATGATATTCAAGCTAAGGGAATCGGGTCTGACAAGCAGGCTGTCGTTGGCTATCTAACGGTGCTGAAGAAGAACGCGGATAAAGATGTTGAAACGGCTTCTGCCAACTTAAGCACCGGCGTTAATCCTTTGGCCAAGCAGGGGTTTATGCTGGAATTCGATGCCGGGCAAGCATACGTATTTCAAGGGAATGTGTATAGTGACGCTGCGTTAGCGAAGTCCGCCATGTGGCTGTCCCCGTCTTATCGGTGGGATGTAAGCAAGGACAGCAAAACGGTATCCCTTCTTGATCTGATGGGTGTTATTCGTTATACATTTAATAATATATCTGAAAAAGTTGACGTTGCCAATTATTTTGACGCTGGCCTGAAAGGCAACTATACACAGGATAAATGGGCGGGCTCATTAGAATTTATATATCGATATGCTTCGGCTGTTCCAATTGGCTATACCAAGAATTACACTTACCGATTAACCGCTGGGATGAGCTACAAACTATCTGACATGGTAACGTTTACATTCAATTTCGGAACCAATTTTGACGGTAATACGGTCACGTACAGCGATCCCAAAAAGATGTTTGCGATTGGCGGATTAAATTTTGGTTTTCTAAATTTTAAGGGTACGAAAAATTAAGAATTGAACATGTTTCGGAAAGGGCGACATCGGGCGGCTATTTTTTTACTTGAATAATTGATAGTGGCGCAGTTTTCTCAGCTATAAACTTCCTTCAGATGCATCTTTTATTAGCTATCACATTCAATGTCCGGCTGGTTAAACCCATTAATATTCCAGTTGGCTAGGTTCCGTCACCACAATTTCCGGCTTCCCTTTATGCAATAAAACTTTTCCCGTAATGCAAACCAGTTTGCCGTCGGATACCATCTGCATTTTTCAGGGCACCTTCCTTTAACACCAGCGTCAGCAATTGGTTTGGATAGGCTCCGTCTATTTTTATCAGGGGCCATATTATTGAATAGTTCAATTCACCTTAAAAAGGACGGCATCCCGGACCAACGCTATAAAGAAAATAAACATCTGACGAAAAGCGGCAAATCCAATATGCGCTATAAGTCAAATAACCCGAACGCGGGAAAACACAAAAAAAATAATCCGAAAGGATGGTGATGGTTGATCGTGCCAGTCCCTCTTAAATGAAATTTGTAGCTCATTCACCTGTTACTTGAAGCTCATTTTATAGAAAAGGTGAGCTCTATTTGACGTCCGAATGAGCTACAAATTGTGCTTATTTATCCGAATTTCGCCTTGCACACATTGGCCTTATCAAAAACGGGTATCACCCGTTCCTTTCCCCATATCTTTTTACCGGCACGCTGCGGGTTTTCCAGGTAAAATTTGTTCCGCTTTGAAAAATAACGATCAATTGCCATCGTGCACTCCGCCACGGAATTATAATCGCTGTTGTGAATAACCGATTTGGACAGCCCGCTGAATACCGACTCGATCACGTTCAGGTAAGGCGAACGGGCAGGCAGCGGCGCCAGGACCATCTGCGGCGTTCCGTGATCAATCCTGTAAGTGGGCTCGTTTATCGTTTTCAGGTAATCAATTAATTGCCTGGATGCGTGCCAGCTGGCCGCATCCCAGGATAAAAAGAGCTTATTCTGGTCCTTATATTTTATGGCCAATACTTCGATGAGCCTGATCATTTCGTTGGTATCCTTGCTGCGGGAATAGAACCATGTTAAGTGGTTCGACGAAAGTTCCAGCGCGCAGGTGCAAATGAACCAGCCTTTGCCCTTGTCCACGTGCTGGTAAACGGGCTGCATACCCGGCGCAGACAGCTGTCTCCCTCCCTTCGGCCGGACGGAGGTCGGCCCGTATTCATCAATGGAAAAGAATTTCTCATTTTCGGTGAGGTTTTCCAGGATATGCTGGATTTCTGCATATTTTTCCCGGAACAACGGATCGGTGCTGACGATCACTTCCCGCGAGCGTTTGTATTTAATGCCGCGTTTTTTTAAATAGCTGGAAACGGTACTATGGGAAATCGTACGGCCATATTCGCGCCCGAAAACAAACGCCAGGTCGGTCAGGCACCATGACGTCCGGTCGATCCCGTACAGTTTCGGCGGTTGCATCACCATATGCACGAGATTGTCCATATTAATTTTAATCTCCTCGACCCGTTCCGGTCTTATTGGCCGTTTATTACCGGGGCGGTCAAGTCCGGCAAGTCCCTGTTCGCCGTAAATACGAAGCCACGAGAGCAGTGTATGGCGCGTGCATTCGATCCGGTCCGCGAGCTTCCCCATGGAATTATACGTATAAACGGTCATCAGCGCAACCGCTACCTGCCATCGGTGGTGGTCACTTGATTTCCGCCAGCGTTTGAGCGTCGCCATTTCGTCGGGCGTAAATTTTTCTTTCAGCCTGGCGGCGCATAACGCATCGCGGTTTTTGTCAAACCATCGTTTAAACAGGCAATAAAACCGCGGTATGGCATATTGATTGGGACAAATCCGGGCATATTTTACATACAACGATGATGCGACCAGCATAGGCCCTTCTTCATCGGCAATAAGCCCCGGGAGGACCGCCATCAGGTTCAGGTACCATTGTGTCTCGTTTGCCACCGCTTCCTTGTGAATAAAAAAACCATAGTCCGCTAATTTCCCGGGATGCTCCTTTTCGATAATCCTGAACTGATTGAAGTAAAAACGGATCGTTTTCTGACACAGTTCCAATCGCGCTGCCAGATACCCCGCATCGTATTGACCCGCAATATAGTGTCTGCGTAGGGTATCTTTTTTGGCCCGGGTAATGCGCATTTGACTGAATAGGGTGAACAGTAACCTACCAAGTTAGCATATATCGGCGACAAGCAGCTATTACGAATAAATATACGGAATCAAATGGCTGTTTGCCCTGAAGCCTTTTATTTGAGTGACCTTGTTTTCCTTGTTATCGTAAAATACTTCCGCGTAAAAATCGCCGATGCGGTAAAGTAAAATTTTGTGGTGTGCGTCTGACCGCATCGCCAAAAAAGTTCCCTGCCAGATGCATTCCGCCTGTTCGTTCAAATCAAGGCCGATGAAATACAGAAGGGTCATTGGTTAGGCAATTTTAAAAATATGCTGTAATTCGTTTTTCACCTTGTCCATGTCTTTTTCAAGGAGCTGATAGATGGTTTCGTATTCGCTGCAAAGATCGAAGACCATCGTGAAATAAACGCCAAGCAGTTTATTTTCTTCTTCACCACTTTTAACCCTGATTTGTTCCGCCAGGTCGGTCAGGCTGAGGTGCATGACATGGCAACGGCCATTGACTGCAATCAGTTTGGCATAGGAAAGGTCAATATTGAAATACAGGCCAGTCAGGTTATGCTTCCAGCTTGTCGCTTTGAGGTTTTCAAAGTAATCGTCGAGCTTCTTCATTTCGTCCCTGAAGAAGCTGATGCTCGCTTCGCTGCGTGCTTTGGTCCGGTCCTTCCAGTACTCGATGTTTCGTTTTATAATGGTCATGGATTCGCCGGTCATAAAATAAAAGTTTTCCGCAATCTCGATCTGCTTATTCCGGTAAGTCATCTTGAGTGCACTATCTTCTTTCCGCTTATCGCCGTGATAGGCAAACAGGCCGGTCAGCGCCTGGGTTAAAACCGCCCCCGCCAGCCCTGAAGCACTGAGTTCGATAAAGGATACGTGGTCTATCATAAATTCAAATGTATGCATTTTTATTCAAAATACTAATATTATTAGCATTAATTGAGCTGCGGAATACTTACATCGAAACGCTTTTGCTCTGCCCGTCACTTTCTTCATCATCTGGTTCCTCCTCATCCTGCTGGTCGCCCTCAAACTGTTTCAGTTCATCCGCGATCAGGTCTCGGATGTCCGCCTTTATGCGCAGGTAATTTTCCTGTATATCTGTTGGGGTGACTTGTTTAATCAAGGGAATAGGTTTGTAAGCCGCTTCCTCCCTGGCGATGGCATTGTGGTCATTTTGAATTTCACCGTGAAACATTTTGAGTTTGATCTTTTCTTCCGGGTTGTCCGCCACGATCCCGACAAACTCGCCGGATGACAGGGCGGCGATCCTAGAGGCCGGTATCGCATAATCAAGCTGTGTGGCCTTAGTAATGGAGGTATCCGAGCTGTTGACGCTCAGGCTGTCCTTTTGCTGGGCAATCTTGCCAAAGTTCTCCGACAGCTTTTTCGCCGTATCGCCGGTCACCTGCCCGCTGATAATATTGCCGACAATCCCTGTGATCACATCCGCCTGCTCGGCTCCGTAATCTTTTTTCAGCTGGCTGAAGTCCTGTACGGCCAGCGTCGTGGACACTTTGTTGCTCCTCGCCGTCGCGATCAGGCTGTCCATATTGTTAAAAAAGATCGTCGGGAACTCGTCGAAGATCAAACTGCTTTTCAGCTGTCCCTTCCGGTTGACCAGCTTGATCATACGCGAAATAAACAGGGACAATACCGCACCATACACCTGCAGCTTCTGCGGGTTGTTGCCGACGCAAACGATCTTCGGATGCTTTGGATTGTTCACATCCAGCGTAAAATCATTTCCCGATAAAATATAATAAAGCTGCGGTGATGCCAGCCGCGCCAGCCCGATCTTGGCCGAGGCGATCTGGCCCTCCAGCTGCGGCGCTGCTTTCCTTAAAAGTGCAGAAACAAAGGGATTGACCAATACCTTGATCTCCTCGACTTCCTGCAACACGACGAACAGGCTATCGTAATCCACCTGCATCAGCTCGATCACATGCGGCAGCGTACAGTAACGTCCGTTCCGGTACTTGCGCAGGTACCAGATGATCGCGGTTAGAAAGTTCACGGCACTCTCCACGAAAAAGTCGCCCTGCTTCCGGATCCAGTCGCGGTTGAGCCCCAGCATGATCGTCCGGCTGGCCTCGGTGGCGTCGGTGATATCTTCCATCGCGGCGGGGTCAAGCGGGTTGCAGCGGTGCGACCGGTTCAGGTCGTCGAAATTGATCACGTAGAATGATGGCTTGATTGGGTAATTACGCTGGTATTGCAGCAGTTTATTGTAGGCGATCTTAGACAGGTCGTCAAACTTGAAATCGTAGAGAAACAGGCTGAACCCTTTTTTGACATGCTGGTCAATAATATGCCGGATAACAAAATAGCTTTTCCCCGCACCGGGTGTTCCGGCAACCAGGATGCCCCGGAACGGGTTGATGATATTGATCCAGCTCTTCCTGACCTTGTCCTTTAAGTGATATTTTGCCGGCAGGTTGACGGAATACTCATTTTCCAGCAGCCGTTCTTCCTGCGGGAAGGTTTCGTTTTCCGTGTTAAAAATATCCTTGTTGAGTTTCTCCTTCAGCAAACGGGACAGGTAAGTCCCGCCAACGAGTACCAGCAAATAACCAGCCCCTGTCAATAACATATAACAAATCGCGGTCACAGCATGGGACGCCGGCAGGTAAAAACAAAGCACGCTGATCAAATAGATGAGTAACCCGCTGACCAGGTAAGCCGTAATGATCCGGCCATTGATCTTTTCGTCTTTCTTGCCTTGTACGCCTACCACGGAGATCAGCAGGAAAAGCAATGCCGCGAGCTTTGGCCGGAGCAGGGTGTTGAACAGTCCTGTCCGTGCAATATTGCCGATAATACGGTCCGTGATCCCCGCTGTCCAGTGCCATTCCCGGAACGCAGGGTAGCAGCTGAGGTAAAAATGGATGCTTAAAATAAACAGGCTGATCAGCCGCGTCAGGTCGACGATCTTCCGTAATCCCTGCGTATCTTCTCCTGTATTCATATTTGTGATATTTTAGAATGTTAACGACTGGTCCAGCCCTTTTTTCCGTCTTTTCTTTTTGCGGGAAACGTTTGGCGCTATCTCCGGCCTGGTGCTTTCCGTGAGATCTTTTAATAGGCCACTGTTGCCTTGAAGTCCGAGGTAACTCTTTGCCGGTTGTTCCTGTTTTAGGTAGTTTGTCTGGGGCGCGGGCTTGAGAAAGGTTTTTTGCTCCACTTTGTGTTGTAGGTCTTTTAATCCGAACCGTTCGGACAGCGCTTTGGCGCTGTAATTTTTACCCAGGTCGCTGCCGTTAAATACCGTGCGCGTGTTATGATCGACAAAGGTCACGCCGTAGGTAAAGCCTTGTTCATTGACCCGGAATAGGACATGCACGTTTAGACTGGCCATTTTATCGATAAAGGTTTCCCTAGTGATTTCCAGGTAATTTTTGAAAACCCGGTTGATCGCAGCTTTTAGCGGTTCTTTATAGGCTTTTCGCTTTTCCGCGTTTTTTCCAAACCGTTTTTCCAGGTTCACGAGCGTCGGCTTGCTGTAAAAGGCGCTGGCTTTGATGGGAACACCTATTGCCTTCCCGTTGCGATCCAGTAACGAATAGATCAAACCTTTTTTCCGGAACATCTCGGTGTCTTCCGCTCCCCGGTCGGCTTTGACATTGAACTCATTTAATACGGCATTGAATTCTGCCAGCGAAGTATATTGATAGGTATGCATCACCGCCGTCACAATATTGCTGATCGCGCGTTTGGTGGGTATGCGGCCATAATTCGCTTTCTCCGGGTCGGCGGGCTTTATCCCGCTGTGCTGTTTAAACTGCTTGCTCTCCGCGCGAAGCAACCCGAACTCCGCCTCGATCTGCTTCCGTGCCGGCTCAGACACCAGCCGCCCGATATTATGCAGGCCGATCGGCTTACCATCCCGCTGCATACTGGTCGTCACGATATGCACATGCTGATGCGCGGCATCCGTATGCCGGTAGACCAGGAAGGGCTGTTCGCCAAACCCTATGTTCTCCATATAGGCAGCCGCAATCCGCTGGAGTTTCAGGCTGCTGAGCTGCTCGCTGCTGTCGAAGTTCAGCGAGATGTGGAGCGTGTTCGTTTTCACCCGCGGATTCAGCTGGATCAGATGTTCGAAACGCCGCAGCTTCTGGTTGAAATTCAGTTGGTCAATATCGGCCGCAAAACCGCTGGCCATGATGAGATGTGCCTGGCCTTCCTGTACTTTGCGCTCATTGTAATTCAGGGCTCCCCGGATGCTTTTCCCGGTCATGATCTTTGCAACCATTTTTCAGCCAATTGCGCGATGATCGCTAGCAGTCGCTCCACTTTTTCATCTACTTTCTGGTATTGCCCGGCTGCTTTTTTAATAAAGTAATCGTTGTACTTATTTTGTTTATCGCTGTTGAAACCCCGCGCGATCTGGTTAATGTTGATGCCGATGGCCCTGAGCTCTTTCCGGATCAGCGCCATTTCTTCCATCGGGCCGTTCATCGATATGTCCTTGTAAAGCATAACGATCTTTTCATTGGACAGGATTTTCCGGGCGACCTCCCCTACCGATCCGCAGTTGCTGTCTTTTTGTATTTTCTGCAGGCGTTCAAACGCGGCCGCTGTCACGCGCAGGATGATCGGGTGGCTTAATATTTCTTCGGGGTTGGGCAGCTTTTTCCTGGGCATGGCTTTTGTCCAAAGGTGAAAAGCTGTTGGGAGGTGAATTGACAATCCGGTACGGGAGCGGGTGTGATTTGTAAAAGGTTACAGGGAGTTCAGGCAGGCACGAGTTCCGAGTGCCTGCTCCCGGCTTAAGCCGGGCAAAGATATTTTCGTATACGAAAATACATCTTTGCTGCATCCTGGCGGATGCGAAAAATGGACAATAAAAAACACATTAGCTTTGCAAATTTGTCTTTGATTGTGCCGTATCATGTTTCCAAAAACTCAGGCGCATTTAGATATCATTGTCAAATCATCCCAGGGCAGGTATTCTTACAAAATTTGGCAGTCATCGCTATGCAAGAAAACACAAAAAAACTTGCATATCGAAAAATTGCAGTCAACTGTAACATTGACTAAAGTGAGGTTCCTAAAATCGAAAAGAGTGAAAGAAACACTACATTATTAACCAAAGTTGAACTTGCCAAAAAATTAGAAATGCCATCGTTGGAGTCGATGGATTTTGGCTAAAAATAGGCCAATTCCATGAGATCTCAAACTAGGTCGTTAGATTAAATATTAAAAATCTAAGCAACCTTTGATGCCTTCTCTGGAACAACGTAATTAAAATGAAGTTGGTGAAAATGTTTAAATAATTTTAGTTCAATTTCGTTATCTGACTTATCATCATAAGCAAATGCGATCAGATCTTCGTCTTTATATACTGATATTATTAGAAATTGAGCTGTTATTATCGTTATGTATGAGGCAATTTTCAAAATTTGCTGTTCAACGACGTTTCGTATATTCCAACCATCAGGTTCAGGGAAGTTAAAGGTTCCATGGGCAAAGTTGTTTCTAATTTGATAAACGATCTGTATTCCTTCGCCAAGAGGTGAAAAGGCATCAACATTTTTGAATTCAGGTAGGTGTATTTCACTCTCTTTCAACAAAATTTTTAATTTGTCCACTAGGTTGAGATATGCACATCTACAAAATCGTTCGCCTTCAAGTTTTTCCTTAATTAAAGTTGTTGCAGCATTAATTTTGCCCGCAAATCGCGGATGATTCTTAATCTTCAAAATCAGGATCAAAGATTCGATTCCCGACCATATGAAGGTAAATCTTACTAAATTCTCGACGATCTCTTTATCAGATTTCCCTTTCTCTTTATCATAATCATCTGCACTTTCACATAGGCCCATCAAATCATTATACTTCCAAGTATCATAATCAACAGAATTAATTTTAGAAGCGATAGAAAACCAGTCTAATGCAGGTGTTAAATTAAAAAGGTTGAAATTTATACAAGATATGCTAAATGAATTACACAAATCGTCGAGTTTTGTGTAGATGTATTTTTTTCTTTCTGACATGATCAGTAAAAATACAATTTGCAAAGCTTTGGCGATCTATTTGTTTGAATTATTTAAAAGGAATGTTTACAGCACTCCTTTATCTTCAAACCTCAATTAACAAAAGTTCGAATGAAATCTTCGTAATAATTGATAGGTGGAGCGTAAACATCAAATAATGTTGTCTGCCAGAGAGGAACACGGATAATTAATTCGCTTGCGAAGTTTCCATTGATCCTTGCGACCTCTTCAAAAATCGACCTAATCAAAATCAGTCTCAATGCTGAACGAGCAAAATATTTGAGGTCCGGATCTGTGGCTAGGTATTTTAATGCCGTTAAAAAATCATTTATAGGAGCACCTAAGATTGGTGTAATCAGCGCATCTAAGTATTGCGTTTGAAAGGCAACTAAACTAGTTAGGCTGACAACCTCTTGAAATCCCTCGAAAATCTTGTAGTTAATTTTATTTCGCTCTTCAGTTTCATCAATTGGTAATGCATTAAATCTTTTTAATTGCACCACATCGAATTCCGGCTTAAGCAATCCGTAAGAATCATAAATTTCATAGTATTTTTTCCACGGCAATTTGTGGGTAGAATCTCGGTTTTCCTTGTTAGTTAATATGTAGCGATGGGCTCTAAAATCTGTTGGATGTAATAAGCAAACTGTATCGGTTACTCCGTTAACTTTGACCCTTGTAATTGCTCTTCCTTGCAATGATAGTAAGGAAAAAAGAGAAAAATAGCTTGAATAATAATTTGTAACACTGGCCCAAGTTTTATAACCTTCTTTTGCTAAAAGGTAATGTACCTTAAAATTATACAGTGCCTTTTGGAAATATTCTAAGGATTGATTTAAAAGAGATGAAGTGATATCATCGCCTTCCAGAATAATTCCAGTTCTGAGGTCTAAATCTGAATATGCTTGCGGAATAATAGCTGGCTCAATAATAGCTGCCAAAGGAACAGTGTTTGCGGTGAAATTCGCAGAAAATGCTGCTAATTGATCTCGCAACAACCAAGTACGATTCAAAAAAGGATCGATATTAAAAGGTGCTGGACCTCGAGCAATCATTTAGGGAAAACTTTGGAGGAAATTAATTTATATAACTCATTAACCCCCCCTTCACCTACGTAGGATTTACCGTGGATCTTTGCCTCTCTCGCTGAAAAGCTATACGATCGTAACCTTTTAATATAAGGTTCAAATGTTTTTTCAGAGATAGTTAAACCCGCATCATCTACAACTTTAATTTTTAGTTTTTTGATATCATTAATTATATCCTCCAATAGCATTAATAGTGACGATACCCCAATATATTTACATAATAAAAAGTCTTTGTTATCCCATTCCACGCTGTATTGATCTGCTATTGAATTAAAATATTCGATGAGTAGTTTCTCTTGGATAACTGCATCCAAAAAATCTTGGGAATGATTGCTATCGAACAGGTGGCCTTTCTTGAAAAGCTTTTTTATTGCCGTCACAAAAGATGATTGGCTAATTATCTTCCCTGGCTCGCCCACCATCGATATCTTTTTAGCCCATGGGGAATTCGCATCTGTATCTAACATTTCGACTATTTCCTGGGCTCGCCAGCTTTCAAATTCCACCAAATTTTTATCTCTAAGCATGGGTATGAGATCATACACCAAGGATGGATTAATTTTGCGTTGTTCTCCATTTATGGTTTTGAAAATGAGGGCCTTTAGTTCATCGGGCAATTCTATAAAAGCGGATACTACTACCTCAAGATCCGCTTTTTCGCTAAATTCTTCACCAAATGACCATAAGCGGTGTTGTCCGTCAATAATGAAAGCTTCTCCAGAAGGTCTATTCGGTATATTTACCATTCCGTTTTTATAAAAACTATCTTTACTCAGGCTGACGATGATTGTGTTAGGGAGAACGGGGTCGCCCGAAATCTGCCCTTTCAAATACTTCCCTATAGAAATTAGTCGGTCTCGTCGCAATCCCCTTTGAATGCCCGTCCTGTTATTTCTCGTCCTTTCACTTGTATAGGCAATCGACAACAACTTTTTCGCACTAATTTTGAAAATATAAAAATCAAATTTGCCCTGTTTAATGCTAATCGCAGGTATTGGGTCCAAATAGTCCATAATGCACGGGTTTATGATAAAACTACAAATTAATCCAGATGGGCTATAATAAATTGAATTTTTTTAGCTGAATTAGCCATAAGCCGGCAGCACTAAGTTTGTTAACGGAGCTAAACATTGGTGTTCAAAGAAGGCCAAATGAAATTGATAATTATTAAATTGGGATACTAACTAAAAAAAATGGAATTTTATCGCTGAGTTATTGTTACTCATTGGACATAATTTGAATACTAAACCTAATTTCCCAAGTAATTTTCAAAACATTAAATTTCCAGCTTCCGGCCAATACAGCTCGGATGGGGATCACATTCCTTTGGAATTTTACGAAACTGCCATACCGATGGCTCAAAGTATCGATATGGTTTTGGGCTATTTCAGTACAAACGCGATTCGAACACTATCAATGGGTTTTGCTGAGTTCATATACAATGGCGGTTCGATGCGCATTGTAACCAACCATGAGCTCACTGAAGAGGACAAGCAAAATTTACTGGTCGATAATTTATTAGAAAATGAAGACATAGTCATCGACATTCTTGGCGATATCGCGTTACTGAAGGAGCAGTTAGGGCCTTATGGTCAGCATTTCTTCGACTGCCTTAAATATCTGATTTCTAAAAATCGCCTGACGATTGTGCCTGTAATGCATAAGCCTGGCACGATGTCCCATTATAAAAAAATAATCTTATCCGACGGCGAATCTACTTTATATGTGCACGGTAGTGCTAATTTCACGACGGCCGGACTGATTAAAAATGGTGAAAGTATTACTGTGGACAAATCCTGGGGCAGCGATACTGAAGTAATCCGGATCGAAAACGAACTCAAGAATTTTGACCAAATCTTCAAAAAGGAGCATCACTCTTATCTATATCTTGACCCTGAAGAAGTCATTTCAGTCATCAAAAAAGCAGGGAACAGCCGCACAGAACTTGAACTGCTCGAACAGTCGGTGGAACTGCGAAATATGATCAATATCCCAACCAGAGTGCGTCGTTTTTTCGAAGAACGTGAATCCGATTTTCGTAAAATGGTAGAACAGATTCGATCAAAGCCCATATTCCCTAATGGCTTAACAGCGCGCCCATATCAAATGGAGGCCTACCAGAATTGGCTAAAGAACGGTAAAACAGGGCTGTTCGCCATGGCAACCGGCACGGGTAAAACGGTAACCGCCATGAATAGTGCGCTGATGGAATACCAGGATACAGGTCACTATTATTTATTGGTACTTGTACCATCGACTGCGTTACTTGATCAATGGGAAGGAGAATTAAGATCTTTTAACTTCAACAATATTTTGAAAGTAGGCGGCGGTAATGACTGGCAGTCAGAGCTGGCAGACTACTGTAGTAATTTCAAATACGACATACGGCCCGACCTTGCAATCATTGCCATCAATGCATCATTTGTATCCCCAAAATTCCAAAAATATTACAAGATCATTCAAAAAGAATTTTTGTTGATCGCTGACGAGGCGCATAACCTGGGATCGCCAGAAATGCGATCTGTACTTGCATCTGTTGCTCCTGACCGCCGTATCGGGTTGAGCGCTACTCCGAAAAGAGTATATGATCCAGAAGGCACACAGTTTCTTAATGAGTTCTTCAAGGACGATGAGCCGTATACCTATAATTTCAGCATGGAAAAGGCGCTTGCCGAAGGCAGGCTGACCAATTATTACTACTACCCGAGGCTGGTCTACCTTGAAAATGACGAGCAGGAAGAATACGTTAGGATTTCCAAAGAACTAAGTAAATATTTTGATTTCGAGGCAGGATCTTTTAAGGACCATCCATCGGTGGAGATATTGCTCCAGGAAAGAAAAAGGATTATTCACAGGGCCACGGCTAAAATACCCTGTTTCACTGCTATTCTCAGAGAATTAAAATCTGAAGGCAAACTGCATTATATGTTTGTTTATGTTCCGGAAGGTACGACCTTCGAAGAAAAAGAAGATGGTGAAAAGCTGATACACCAATTCATCCGGAAGGCCCAGGAGTTCGACGATCATCTCAGGCTTGCATCTTATACTTCTGAAGATTATGGTCATTCCGATATTTTGAAGGGATTTGCTGAAGGTCGCATTGATATCGTATTTGCCATGAAAATGCTGGACGAGGGAGTTGACGTGCCAAGGGCTGAAGTTGGCATATTCGCCAGTAGCACAGGCAATCCAAGACAGTTTATCCAACGTCGCGGCCGGCTGCTCCGGACGCACAAAGACAAGACGTTCGCAACTATATATGATATGATTGTCGTGCCTAAATCAAATATACACGACCCCACCCTTTTTAAGATCGAGCGCAATTTATTGCGATCAGAATTGATCCGCGTTGCCTATTTCGCGAGCTTATCCATGAACTTTAAGGACTCCAAATCAGAATTAGATGATATTTGTGCGAGATATGATTTAGATATTGATGAATTAATCTTAGATTTAAAAGTATGATACTCGAAACCTTACTCAAAGATGTCCTTAGTGATGAAGAATTGAAGTCTAAATATAATCTGACCGACGACATAGTAAATAATGCGCGTTTGTCGGCCCCCTACCAGCATGAAATTATTGAATATCTTGCGGCGATCATTATTGCGTCGCAGGACCAGGCGTTGGGACAGTCGGCTGTGTATAATAAGATTAAAAATATCATAAAAATATCTTAAAACATGGCGTCGATTGTAAACCAGGTCGCTTTTAACAATTTTTTCAATTATTACGGCAGTTTTGACCAGAACCTCTACGACTTTTCAGAGGGCGTAAATATTGTCGTTGCTGACAACGGGTCGGGCAAATCCAAATTTTTCAATGCTTTTCTCTGGCTGTTTTACGACGAAGTTCTCGATTCTGACAAAAAAGAAAAGAAGTCAGTGAAATCATTTGCTGTAAAAATGATCTCGGACAAAGCCAAAGCCGAAGCAAGTATTGGCGACACCGTAGAATGCGCTATCAGAATTCAATATTCGGATAACAGGTTTCGTTATCAGATCATCAAAAGCTTGCGGGCAAAAAGGCTCGGCGAATCGTTAACAAGTTCTGCGGATTGGCAAGTGTATATTAACGAAATGGAAGTATCCAAAAAAGATATCGCTTTACTAACGTACCACCCTGTCTATGAAGAAGATGAAAAAAACAGAATATTAAATAAGCTGATCCAGCAGCGGCTTAGGCCCTATTCTCTTTTTCAGGGTGAAGAAGTTGACAAGCTGATTGATTTCACCAATCCGAAAGCAATAAGGGACGCAGTAAAGACCCTGACTAACATCACGCTTTACGAAGACTTAAAAGACGATACTGCATACATCTTCAAACGTGCCGAAGAAAGCCTTGCCAAAAAGATCCAGGCCTCAACAGAAGACACTGCCAACTTTGACCGGATTACAGTCGCTCAGCAGGAAAAACGGGAAGCACTCGAGAACGAAGAGGAAAAAAACCAAATGTTCCAACAGTCATACGAAGAGAACAGAAATGAGGTCGAAAAACTCGAATCGCTTAATGAGAACGCCTCAAAAAGGAAAGTTATTGATGACAAGATAAAAGAGATACAATCTCAACTGACCCAGGTTAAAGATGATTACGAAAATCTGACCAGCAAAATCAACAGCCGATTCTTTGACGGCAACTTTGCCTGGCTTGGCTACGGTTGCGAAAAATTTGCGGAGTCGTTTAAGAATAAGAACAATTCTTACATTGAAAAGCATATCGCCTACAAGCTTGAACGACTGAACGAGCGGCAAACGAATAAAGTAAGTTTGTTGCCTGTCGGCTCACCCGATCCGATTACCGTCAGAACGATGATCGAAAAGGAATTCTGCTATGTCTGTAATCGAGAGGCTAAAAAAGGCACGGAACCATATGAACACCTCGTGAGCCTGCTCGAAAGGCCATCAAAAAAAACCGAACCGGATATTTTTAAAAGCGACCTTGGCGCATTTTTTAGCGAAATACAAATGGGGTCCCAGCCATTTTTAAGCCGGATGGACCAGGTTCCCGACTCCGTCAAGCAGACCAGACTCAGGGAAGCGGAACTGCGGGATAAGATCAAATCACTAAATGCCAAAATCAAAGAACAAAAAGACCAGCGGTCACACCTTATTTTGGGCGGAGAGGACGACGAAATGACTGACGCCCGGGTAATTATGAGCCAATATAAAGGCGCTATTTCAAGGACTGATCGTTCGAAAATTGATCTTGAAAATAGCAATGAGCGGCTGTCCCGGTTAAGAAAAGATCTTAAACTACTGGAAGACGAAATCGGAAGAATGGACATTAAGGATGTGCCCGAAAATTATAAGACCAATTACAACTATGCATTTGATATCAAAAATGCCGCTGACAGAACGCGGACACGCGTTTACAAGGCTATGCTTGAGACATTGGAGAAATTCGCTAACGAGCATTTTCAGAACCTGATTAAATACAATGATGTTAAGGGTGGCCGCCTCAAGTTCATCAGCACTGCAAACGATACTATTGAATTTAGTTATATCGATCAGCGTGGGAATGAAGTGGCAGGGGCTTCTGAGGGCTTTCAGCGAATGAAAGTATTGTCCGTATTGATGGCCATCATTTCTGTCACTAAGACCGGTTATGAATACCCGTTATTAGCCGATGCGCCATTATCAGCCTTTGGGCAGGGTTTCATCAAAGGTTTCTTTGAGGAAACTGGCAAAGTATTCCCGCAAAGCATTCTTTTGATCAAAGATTTATACGACAAAAACAGCCCGGATAAAATAAACGCGCTAGGGCATGAGCTTTTGAAAAGTGAGAATGTAAAAAGCTTCTATCTGAATGAGGTACCAGAAAATCTTGATCAAATTGATTTATTCACCACTAAGACAAAAATGAAATAACATGACAAGCCAGGATTTTAAAGCAGCCTTATTAGCAAAAGGCCCGCACTTTGCCTTGTCAAACGAAAAGTTGTTCGATGTGCTTGCTAATAAGAGCCAGCGCCAGGGACAATACAGCCAGTTTGGCCCATTATATGAATTATTCATTTATTCTTTCTTCATCGGTCTTCACATCGATTCCCGGATCGAACTTCCTCCAAGAAAGCACACTACTGACTTTGCAAAGATCGGCGCCTGGAAAAGAGATTCGCCAATCATCAATTTTATCTTGTTCGTTGTATTTAGCAGATCTGAAGAAATCGGTTTTAGCTGGAATGAACTGGAGCATATGGACGACGATGGCCTTGAAAATGTACTGAAGAACATAGTTACGTTTATTGAGGAATATGCCCACGGTGGACTAAATTTCCTTAAGGCCAAGTATGAAAATGATGAATTGGATAACTCCCAGTATCTATTTGTTGACGTGCTGGACGAAGTGATCGAAAAATTTGGGCGTGTCATCCAGGAAGATCAGGGAATTCCGGTCACACTGGCGGCAACTCCTGAAGTGGACCCTGCCGAACGTATTCTCAAACTCATCGAAACCGGCGAAACCTCTGTTGTAGAGTTCAAAGAGACTTTACGGGTGAATGTGCGAACCGTGCAGAATGACAAAGCAATGGAACATTCCTGTATGAAAACACTTGCGGCATTCGTTAATTCGAACGGCGGCACGCTGCTGATCGGGGTGAGTGATAAAAAAGAAATCGTGGGAATACATCGGGACCTCAGCTCCTTTGGCAATAACAGGGATCAAATGGATGCATTTCAAACCTATTGGGATAATCTTATCGAAAATTATTTTGACAATTCTTTCTTTTCGCTTATTGAGGTATCCTTTCCGGTAATTGATGAGAAAGTGATTTGTGAGGTCAAAGCTAAACCAAGCGCGAAAACTCCCGTAATGCTCACTAACAAAATTGATAACAACCGCGAGGAATTCTACATCCGGAGATCGGCTTCTACGAAAGCGCTGTCTGCAACGGAGATGCTGAATTATATCCGCTCACATTGGGGTTAATATATATCCACACAACCTAAAATTCTTAACAATCTTAGCCCAGTTTGCCGAAGCAAGTATTACTTTTGAGCAACCTCATATTAATATCTAAAAAATGGCCCTGGACGTAAAATGGATTATTTCTGAGATTGAAGACCAGTACCTGAACGATGATAACCCGAGACCATGGATCATCGGCTTTTCGGGTGGTAAAGATTCGACCATGTTACTACAGTTGGTGTGGCTAACTCTACTCCACTTGCCTGCGGAATTAAGAACCAGAAGGGTATATATCGTATGTAACGATACACTTGTTGAAAATCCAAAAATCGCGCGGTTTATACATAAGACGCTTGACCAGATCCAAGCGGAAGCAGCCAGACAGGGACTTCCTATTACAGTTCATCAAACAACACCAAAACTTGAAGACACTTTTTGGGTGAATTTGCTTGGCAAAGGCTACCCTGCACCGAACAATTCTTTTCGCTGGTGTACTGACCGTCTGAAAATCAACCCGACCACAGAATTCATTAAAACAACCTTAAGTGAAGTTGGTGAAGCGATCATTTTGCTGGGTACGCGAAGCGATGAGAGTGCAACCCGTGCGCGCAGCATCAAAAAGAGCCAGATCCATATAGACCGGGAAAGACTACAAAAGCATGTGCTTCCCAATGCTTATGTCTTCGCTCCCATTAAGGAGGTAGAAACGACAGAAGTCTGGCAGTATTTACTGCAGGTTCATCCTCCGTGGGGAGGCACACACCGTGACCTGGTAACATTATATAATAACGCCACAGGGGGTGACTGTCCCCTTGTGATCGATAAAACCACACCGAGCTGCGGAAACAGTCGTTTCGGCTGCTGGGTGTGCACGGTTGTGAAGAAGGACAAATCGATGGATGCCCTGATCGATAACGGCGAAGAGTGGATGGAACCTTTGGCCGACTTTAGGGATATGCTGCAGGACACCCGAAATAATCGCGAATGGCGTCAAAAGTGGGGACGCAACCAAACAGAGGAAGAAGAAGACGAGGATCGCTGGGGTCCCTATATTCCTGAGCGGCGTGCAGAAATGCTTCGCATCCTGCTGAAAGCCCAGAAAGAGGTCCAGCAAACGGAACCCGACCTTGTCGTCATTAATTACCAGGAACTGGTAGCCATCCAGGTCATTTGGCATCGGGATTCGATTTTCAATCAGAGCGTAGCAGATATCTACAATGAGGTTTACGGCACATCGCTTAGTAAATCAGAATTTAATAATCATGAGATCTTTGAAAAAGAGATTCTAAAAAGCATCTGTCAGGACGATGGCGATTTTGAGCTGATCAATGAACTGCTGGAAATTCAAAAGTCGAAATATATCTTGGTGAATACTTACGGTTTACAGCATGACATTGAAAATCATTTGGAGAACCATACCCGAATAAACCGACGCTAATGTTTATCGATCACATAACACTGCATAACTTTCGGGTCTATTACGGGCATAATCCTATAATATTATCCAAGGATAAAGATCACCAGATCAGCATCATTTCCGGTAATAACGGCTTCGGTAAAACTTCCTTTCTGACCGGTTTGGTCTGGGGCCTTTACGGAAAGCTTATGGCTGATGTCGAACAGCGTTACAGGCAGGAAATCCATGAGTCCGGGGGTTATAAAAGGTATTGCGAAAAGTTAATGAACAGGCTCGCCCTAGCTGAATTAGAGGAACAAAACGACCTGTTCCATCAATCGGAAGCCACCCGCGAAGGTTCTAAGGCACATCCCGCACCGGATGAAGCGCACTTCAGCATTGCAATCCGGTTTTCTGATCTATTCATCCCATCGGTCCCATGTAAACACGTTGACGTCAAACGTACCTATTGGTTAGGAAATCACCGCGAGTCGGTTGAAATACTGATCGATGGTAAACTAAACGAACTTACTAAAGGTGTAGGTCCTGAAATTTTTATCAACGATTTTATTTTGCCGAAAGAAATAGCTAAATTCTTCTTTTTTGACGCGGAGAAAATCGTCTCCTTATCAGAAATTAAGACAGCTGATGAAAAGAAGTTTTTAAGCCAGGCGTATGCCGAGGTGCTGGGCATAAAAAAATACACTGATCTGAAGTTGAACCTCGAGAATGTGCGTATAAGGCTTCGCGACAAATCGACCGATAAGAGCGACCGAAACAAACTCAACAAGCTTCAGGCAAACCACACAAAAAATGAGAAACTAATCAGCCTTTACAGCGAAGAAATGACGGAGAAATCTGAGACGCTTCAACAAAAAAGAATCGCCTCAGACAAATATCAGGAACAACTGATTCGGGAAGGCAGCGGAATGACCATTGCAGCATTGAAAGCGCTTCGCGAATCCCAAAATCACCTGCAGGCCGAACTTTCAAAAAATAAACAATCGTTTAACGACTTGCTCGAATTGGCGCCTTTCGCGATGGCTGCGGGCAAAGTTCTGCAAGTAATCCAACAATTGGAAACCGAAGCGGCAAGCAGTTTTATATCGCAGGCAATTATCGGTCAACGGTTCGAGGCCATCAAAGAAACTTTAGAAAGCCAGGCGAAAGCTTTGCAATTGAACCCTGTTCAAAAAAATAATATACTAGAATTGATCAGCGGATTACTCATTCCGGCTGAACAAAATAATTCCCGGCCATTACTTGATTTCAGTGCGGAGCAACAGAACAGATTTCTTGCGATTGCAGAACATTTAAGACAGGCTTACAGCAAAAAGTTTCGTGCACAACTGGCCGAGCAAAAAAAGCTGCAAAGCGCGTTTAACGCGGTTCAAAAAAAACTACTGGATGCGGAATCCAAAGAAAAAGACACCGTGGTGAGCGCCATTCGACGCACCAAGTCCCAAACTGATGCTGAAATACATCAGATTGAGAACGACCTCGAGCAACTTCAAAACAAAATAGGTGTGCTACAGCAGGAAAATCACTCGATATCGAGGCAGATTTCTGAATTAACGAACAGGGTGAAGATTGAGGATCTTGATGTAGAAAAAGATCAGGCTGCCGAACGCCTCATCAGCAAACTTGACAAGTTTATCCATCAGCTGAAAGACCAGAAGAAGTCATCATTGGAGATTAACATCCTGAAAGAATTGCAGCGATTGATGCACAAAAATGATTTCGTTAGCTATGTCCGTGTGAATATAGCCGGTGATCTGATTGATATTGAACTGTTTGACCAGCATGATCAGCAAATCGATAAAGAAATTTTATCAAAAGGCGAACAGCAACTTTATGCAACAGCACTGCTTGCGGCGTTGATCCAGGAATCGAACATACAATTTCCAGTATTTATAGATAGTCCCCTGCAAAAATTTGACAAACAACATTCGCGTAATATTATCAGGGAATTTTATCCTTTCATTTCCGAGCAGGTGGTGCTATTGCCATTATTGCAAAAAGAGCTTAATGTAGAAGAATATCAATCTCTTCTGCCTTTAGTTGGTAAAGCCTATATCATCGAGCAGACCAGCAAATATCATTCTCGTTTTTTTCCCGTGTCTCCGGACGAGTTGTTTAACCAGTTAAGCCCGCAACATGTTCAGTAACATCAAAACTTCAAGACAGAACCGTGATCTTGTAACACGGCTGACGAACAAACTTAATTTGGGTGCCGAAAATATTATCGCACGTTTAGCGCTCAGCTACTCTTTGAGCCGGGAACGACGAATGGAACTGCAACAAATACAGGATTCCAACGGAAAGGAATATAGTTTTAAGGTTCTGTTTGGGGATTTTGCCGATTATTATGTTGCGATGATTTGTGTGCATTACGAATTATATAAGACTGACAAGGATATCGGAAAATATATCAAAATGCATATTGACGACGGCTTGCAGTTAATAAATGACGAGATCGATCAAAAGGAAGGGATTTCCGGTACAGATTTCATCACCAACGAAATAGAAAAGGGCCTGGCACTTATTTAGTAAGTTGATTTAAATATTTGCCTATAATCAAATCAAAGTCCTTCATGGACATCACCGGACGCTTCTGAACCGTCTCCATCAATGCTGTTTTTATCCCCTTTTCAGCAAATTCAAACAGTAAATTTTCGCTTTTTGAGACAGTCCCCAACCAGCCTTCTATTTTTCGGACTTTCTGATTTTGACAGCACCATGTTTTCCAGTTTTACTCCTGAATTGGCTAATAAAATGCCGTTAAAGTTTTAAGTTTTTCTATTCCATCCTTCGGGGAGTTAGGATGAAATATGATGATATTGTTTAATTGTAATTCAACTATGTTATTACGGTAATAAGTAGTTGCAGGTAATGCTTTTAGACGTAATTTCAGGGATGGGATTTTACCGCTTATTTCAAATCCCGCATGAGTGGTAAAGATGTTTTTATCATTCTGCATTCCATTTAACATATAAGGCAATTCCCAAATAGCACCGTTTTTGAAAACCGCCAAATTTAAAGCCAACTGGTCACAGTAAACAATTTTATGAAAGCGAATTGCATCGGCTAATATCTTTATTACCGAAGATGATCGCTTAAAAAAAAGAAATCCCGTACAAATAGCGAAACCCCATTGATCCACAACAAATTTAGGGTGATAGATTACGCGTTGGAAAGCAAAATCTACATTCTGTAAATCTTTATTTGGTATTGGTCGTAATAAAAGCGCGTCTATATCTGAAAATATGACATCGAACCCTTGTTCAATGATGTATTTCACTATTGGAAATTTGGCCGATGTGATTAAAAGCCCTTCGCTGCCAAATCCAATATTGCTGATGAAATCATGATCTATAATTGACGGGACAGTCAAAGGGATCGTATTTATTTTTAAACCTAGGCTAGCAGAGAAGGATAGCGTTTCCTGATCTATAACGAATAAAATAAATTGTGTTCGAGGTATTTTACCAATATTCGACAACCATAGCTTGCCAACTTCTAAATAAGCTTTCGACAAAAGAGTTGTAATAACTGGTCTTTTCGGATCGAATCCCGCCAGCATTTTATCTAACAATTTTAGATCAAGGCTTTTTCCTAATGGATGATCGAAACACCTAAAATCATTCATAAATTTTGGCCAAAGAAATTTTTCCATAATCTTTTTGTAAATCATAGCCACTGTTTTATTTGGTAACCTATTAAATGGAAAAGCGCCTCGTTATGACTCTTGTATATTTCAATTAGAATTCCCTTTAGTTTGTCAGACATTGGCTCATAAGGCTGCCCGATAAACTTATCCTCGAACACGGTTTTAAACGGCGAAACGCCTAGAAAGCTAAAAATCTTATTGTACGATTCCGTTTTAAATTGGTGGAAATTTTCTGCAATACCAACGAAGACTTGCTCTTTAAGGAACAGTTGGTAAACATTGTCGAGTTGCTCCGCATAAAAACCTTTCAGTAAATAGCCCTCGCGCCAACAACTGATTCCCCGGGAGCCTAATTGATAAAATGAATCCCGATAATTTCGATTGTCAATTTGGTTTAATTCCTCCATCACCACATCCTCAAAACTACGTACCTCATCTTTTTTATTTAACGCCGCCATTTTCCATTGGGAATAAGCACGGTCGACGGGGTTACGAAGCAATATCACCAATTTGACATTAGGATTTACCATTTTGATCCGTTCATGGCAAACGGTGCGGTGAAAAAGCTCAGCAGTTTTTTCACCGACTATACCTTCTTTTGGCAATTGATTGAAATACCAATCTTTACCTCGGTTCCAATGCTGATTAAAAAATTCGATTTCTCGTTGCCCATATTCTGTTACATCCGAGAATATCGAGATTTCCGGATGTTTGTTTAAATTATGAGCGGCCGCAGTTGTGCCAGATTTTTGAGCCCCCATAATAATAAAATCGATCATATTGCAATCGGATTTGAATTCAGCGGATTGTTTCGCACCGGTATGAAGTAAACGTTGACGCAATACCATTAAAAACATCGGCAAAGGCCCCATTATAGTGCGGCATCCATGGCTTTACAGGACCAGAGTAATGGATAATATCCGGGTCTGCGAGAACAGTTTCAAATTCGTGGGCATTTAGTAATGAATCGCTGAAAGACGAAAATAATGCTAAATGGCTTGTCATGACATTCCATGTTGGAGGCAACGCTCGCCACTTATTATATAAAATAGCATTTAGTCCATCTTGATCCCACCAAAGAACATATTCTTTATACTTATGTAGGTAACTGATAATTCTGTTTGACACATCAAATTTCCGCCATTTAGCGAGGTTAATGACCATGACTCCGGCATTAAACAACCTGGTTTGTGCAGGAATTCCGATAATTAAATGACTTGGCAGTCCCCGGGCGCCGCTTGCGTACCCCGATTCTTTCGATGCATGCGGAACCGCGAGTAGAAGGGCGTCCGCGAATTCATAATTCCAAAGCTGGCTAATTGATGAATTGATTACAAGATCAGCATCTAAATAAATAACCTTATCCAAAAAAGGAAATAGTTTTTCAACCAATAACCGATAATACGTCTCTATCGAAATGTGTCCATCAATTTTTAATGGCCTAAGCATATGATCCTCTACTTCAACAAAGGCGAGGGAAATCAGAGAGGGGTTAATAATTTGATGAATTAAGTTTTGAGACGCTTCAGATAGCCGGTGCTGCAACACATAAACTTTGACTTTAGTATTTCGAGTTAAAGTATCTTGCAAAGTATGCAACATGACGCTTAACGGCAAAACATAATCCTCATTGGTCGAGGTAATAACAACAGGCTGAACAGCTTCCATTGCTTTAAGGGTTAGACACGAAAGATAAAATATTTTCTTATATGTTCCGCATTAACAATTTTTTTTTCCTGTACCTGCCTTATAAATTCGGGGTGCCGTTTCAACTTTACATGCAACCCAGTAATTGTGTTTGGCCATTGTCCTCGTGATGCCACAAGTATATTCTTCTTTCGGTCAAGATAGCCTACCTTGGTGCCGCACTCTTGGATGGCAAGGTTAATGGCCGGTTGTTCATAGTACTTTGGATGGTTGCCCGGGAAGGTTAGATAGTTGTTAAGAGCAATTTTAAATAGCTCATTGTGTTTTGCCCGGTTTGCGATAAATAAACCGGTATTGATCCAGTCATAATAAAGCAACGTTAAAGGCGCAAAATTTTGAATATCTTGTATATAATCCCATCGTTCGTTCCTAAAATCTAAGTCAGTATTATAACAAAAATCCATTCCAGAAACGTTGCCGCTATGGGTGTCCCAATATTGGTTAGGCCAATCATCAACAAGCACAAAGTCGCGACAGGCCAAGAGGCTCCCATCGATTTCAACTCTATTCAAAGGCCATTGATTTACACAAAACCAATCTGCGTCAAAATAAAATAATTGATCATCCTTAACTAAATCAAATATTTTCAACTTAAGCGCAGCTGGATGTCTGAGGCCACTTTCCTTAAATTCCTTGTCCGTTAATATAATCACTTCAATGCCGCACATTTGACGAACACAATCAGCCGCCAGCGCCGCCAAGGGTAAGTGAACATGACCAACTCCTATGGTAACACCCGTCATACTTCGTTCTACTTTAGGAGTTTGATAAAGCCGTCTCTCGCAAGCTTTTCAACGTACATCTTTTCCAACATCCAAGGGTGTCCGTCCCATCCTTCCCAGGTAAAGCCTACCATATATTTTTCATAATAGTAATAGGTCAGATCATCTAGGAACAACCGTGCGACAAGGTAACCATTGCTTGGACAAGTCCAATTAGGCGGCCATAAATGATCTGCCAAACTCACAATATATTTGGCGGGGAATGTCAGCAGGCGGTGATCATGCTCTAGCGCGTCAAAATGTTCCAGAAACCTGTTAACTGCCTGTATTCTTTCCTCCGTATCATCGCGAACAACTCGTTGATAAGCCGCTTTATTATTGTTAGTCATGGGACGAATTGGTGGGATAGAAAAAAGCAATTGTTTACAGATCTTAATCATTTCCTGAACAGACAACTCACCGTTTTCTAGATTGCCACCTGGTGAATTGATTTGTTTTTCTAATAGGAATTTATTGCTGGATAATACCCAATGTGTCATTCGCTTTCCGGTCGCTTGGCCATAATTATTTAGATTATTAAAACGGATAACGATGTCAGCAGAATCGATCAAATCGGAATAGTCATTTATTATTGCGCCATTGCCAACAACAATCAGGCGTTTCGCCTTGTCAGTTAAATTATTCGTGCTCATTATTAATCCTTAGAGTTTGGCGGTCTAGTTAGATATTGTTTCATTTCTTGTTCTACAATAGCAGCCCCACGGCTGGCCCAAAAATGAAAGGCGAACGGAATGGTTCCATTTATTTCTGATTTTGGATTGGCAATGATTTCTTCCGGCAACAACAGAATTTGGTCATTGATCACCGCGAAAAAATCTGCTAAAACCTTGATTGTGTCTTGTTCACGTTGGAATTTCCTGTGATATACCCCAATTTTTCCTTTGTTGATGTCACCGAGTTTTTCCATTATATCTAGTAGGTTAATACTCCATTGATTTGCCTTAATCACAAAAAAGCCGAGGCATAACCCGTTGAAATCGGAAGATACTAACAAGCTTTTATCGGCATGACGTTTAAACATCGCGTTCCAGTCAAGATAAAACCAATTTATAATAATGTCGGCATCGCACCATATGACCCAGTCGTTGGATGCCAGGTTTTGTTTCACCAGGCCAATCTTATTCCAATAGATATCTTTATGATTGGTAGATATGGTGCTATGGATAACAAACTCGAAGGAATTGACCTTACAGTATTCCGAGATGATTGGTATGGTAATGGCGCCGATCCGATCGAAATCTTTATCGCAATACGTAAGCAGTGTTATCTTCATAAATTAGCGCGCTATACTAAATACAATCCCTGATGCATCGCAGACATTGACATCATCAATGGCAAATTCCTTCAGCCATTGTCGAATACTCGCTTCCCGCTGGTTTAACCAGGATCGATCCAATGCTTGGGCAATCTGGTTACGGTGATGATTATCAGGCCAGGTATTTTCACCATGAACAGTCCTTACATATAGTTCGGGCCGCTCATCAATTCTGTAAATTCCAACTGGGTAGCTTTTTATCAAGTCGCAGATATAAGTAGTATCTTCGCCCTTTTTTTGCATTGAAGGATAAGTGTGTTGAATATCCCTTTTAAACATGATGCTTCCATGAATTCCCTCTTTGCCACCTTTTCTAATATAAACCTCTCTTGAATTGGGAAACCAAAAAATCTGCAATCCCAAGGTAGTCGCAATAATACCCTCGTCTTGAAATGGGTAACTTTGGACACGAAGGCGTTCTCTATGATAAATATCATCATCATCCCATTGACAAAGCAAGTCGCCGCCTGCAGCAAGGACACTAATATTTCTGAGTTCACCCAACGGTAAATGGCGATTTTCGGAAATAACAAAATTGTCGATACGCTGTGTAATCATCAAATCCTTGAGTTGTTCCGTGAATTCCTGGCCATCGTGATGCACAATAATTAATTCCCGTTTCGATGCCTCGAAAGTTTGCTTTGAGAAAGAGTTCACCGCCTTTTCAAAAAGCTTGATCCTGGATTTCTGAGTGACGGATAGGCAACTAATGGTCATTACAGACGACGTTTTTTTCGGAAATTTAATTAATAATACCGAATGGTTTAGCAAGTCGTCAAATCATTCACCTTTTTTAATTAAATTGAATAATTATTTGATCGACTGATAGTATAAATTTTCAGTTTTTTTTAATTTTATATATGTCAACGTTAAATGCTCGACAAACGTCATTGCTAGAATCTATTATCGACGCAATCATTCCTGAAACTACCACACCCGGCGCACTGAGCTTGGGTTTGATGGTACCATTGTTAAAAATTTTGGCAGATTGTTACGAAAAAACTATCCAAAGCGAAGTCATAATAGCAATTGAACAGATTGATGCTTTAGCTATAAAAGAATTTGGGCAGTCTTTTCTGCTTGTGAGCAACGACCAAAAACTTCGTTTATTGACCATGCTGTTAGGCACGGTTAACGCTGAAGTTCGTTCCTCGCAATCGTTGAATCAAATTGGGAATAGCGGTATAAAAATAATAAAGGAATTGACTATACATTGCTTTATCACCTCGGAATATGTGATGAAAAAATTTTTGGGCTATTCCGCCGATGGGATAGGTTATCAAGGGTGTATTCCTTATCTGCCACAGAATCTCAACAGTTATTAAATGGATCAGGAAGGTATAATTTATGATGCGATAGTCATCGGGACAGGCATGAGCGGAGGCTGGGCTGCGAAAGAACTTTGTGAGGCCGGCTTACGAACGCTTGTTTTAGAGCGCGGCAGGGATATTGTTCACGGCAAAGATTATACAACGGCAACAGTTCATCCGTGGGAGTTTGAGCATCGTGGCAAGGCTAGCTTAGAATTGCAACTGAGCTATGGTTCGCAAGCAAACGAATCAGATGTGTTTTCCTTGAATATAAACGAGCAGCCTTATATTGAAGAAAAGCCGTTTGCTTGGTCGCGCAGTTACCAGGTCGGTGGCAGATCTTTGATATGGGCGCGGCAGACCCAGCGATGGAGCGATTTTGATTTTGAGGGTCCACTGAGGGACGGCTA
>Ga0134126_10000200_pt1 | contig 79495 bp, 55 predicted proteins | sample KB31752_FD_96881 | JGI IMG/M metagenome (GOLD analysis project Ga0134126, IMG submission 96881) | Terrestrial soil microbial communities with excess Nitrogen fertilizer from Kellogg Biological Station, Michigan, USA - KB3-175-2 | ecosystem: Environmental > Terrestrial > Soil > Unclassified ...
ATGAATACCATTAATCCATACGTCTGAATTCATATAAACACCATCAAACAAAATAGAAATCCTTTTGTTTTGTTCGTTTACTGGCAAAGTAAAAGTTTTACGATACCAGCCAATTCCTCCGGTGGTAAAGCCAACACTTACACCATTGATGGCATCCGGATTAAATGGCGATTCAGTTCCTGGCAAATCCTCTATACTCCAATCGTGGGGAAGATCAATATTTCTCCAGTTATTATCTTTAAAATTAGCCTGTTCGGCATTATCGATATCTCCGCGATTAAAGCGCCAGCCTTCATCAATTAAAACTTTTCTTTGTGAGAAGCATTGAAAACTAAAGAGAAAGCAAATGATTAAAAAAGAATTTTTTTTCATAAACATAATTTTGATTTATTGATGAGTACAAGCGCCTAGATAATTTTTATTGATAGCTTCCCCGTTAAAATCCTTTGAACCAATATCAATTCCAAATAAAGATTGTAAATCAATACCAGACTTAGTTACTGAAGAAGTGCCGGTTATTTTATAATTATTAAAAGATGTCACCTGTGTTGATTTTGTAATTTTTATATTTCCCGCATTTCTGAAAGAAGGCATTATATTTAGTCCAACTATTTTGTCATTAAATTGTTCCTTATTTTTCTCAACTGCCCATTTTTTAAAATCACTTGAACCATTTGCATTGAATTTTTTATCAATGCTATACCAGTCGTTTACAACAAAAATATCAGTTCCTTCTTCTCCTTTGATGAGGCTGTCCTTTCCGATAAAAATATTATTGAAAAATCTGAAATTTTTTCGCTGGCTTGTTACAGAAAAACTGATCGCCGCCTGTTTAGAATTATAAATCGTGTTGTTATAAAAATCGCAATTATAAAATTGTGTAGCATCTTTTGAACTGTTCCAAACGTAAACGCCTGCCCTTGAATCAGAGACCAATCCATCGTTCTCGCTGATGTTGAACCTGATGACATTATCGTGCCACGGGCTAGCTCCCCAATATTGAAACATACAATAACCGCTTCCCTGGTTTTCATAAGACAGGCAATATTGAATTATTGAATTAGTAACGCCTCCATCCAAATCGAATCCTCCGCCATCAGCACCGCCAACAGAAGTTTTGTTTCGGTAAGATAAACAGTGCTGAATAGTTACACTATCCGCTTCATAACACCAGATACCAACAGGGCCATTTCCAATTCTCGGCATATCCCATCCATTGTTGGTCGCCGAACAATGATCAATTACAACATTGGTGCAATGCCCTACGACAATACCATTACCGCTGTGATTTTTGAGATTGGTAGGATCGCCCGGATTGTTATCTGCCTTGCAATAAGAAATTCGAATATTCGTGGTAGTTAGTTTATTATTAAAGTCTCCCTCTACACCTATACCGGCAGCGCCATTATCATGCGCATATACTTTATTTAGAATTACATTTTTACAACTATAGATCTGTAGGCCTGATTTTTGAAAACCGCTCACATCAATATTGTCAATTAAAATATTATTACAACCCGATAATTCAATGCCTGCTTTTGTATTGCCAGCTTTTCTTCCGGATCCTTTTAAGCTGAGATGATCGATATTCACATGGGAAGAATTATAAAGTGTGATTGCTGTTCCATTTTCTCCATCAATTATGGCATTTCCTTCACCATAAGAGGTAATAATGACAGGCTTTTCATTGGTCCCGGATTTAGTTGAATCCAGGATTATATTTCCACTAAAAATTTCTCCGCTTTTAAAAAAAACGCTATCACCAGGTTCAATTTTCATAGAATTAAAATAGCCAATTGTTTTGAAAGGGTGACGAAATGAACCATCATTCTTATCATTTCCATTTATATTAAAATAGTAATTATGATTTTTGATTCTATCAGGATTTGTTGAATTAAATTTATGAAATGGCATGTATAGAAAAAAGCTATAACAAAGAAATTGAAGCAGCATCAAACAATCCATTGGAAATGGTTTTAAAATTTAGATTGAATTCTTTTCCTTTTTGATAATTCAATTGGATTCACTCATCTTTTAGGAAAAGGGGGATTTTTTAGTAGGTTCAAAAGTAAATATTAAAGCCTTACCTTAATTAGAAAATACTTTTGAATTAGTTACAATTTATTGAGAATAAAAGAAAGATATTTAAATGGATTTATTCGATAATTCACCTGATGAAACAAAAAATCTTTTACCGAAGGACGGCACTGTAAATTATTATGGAAAATTGATGAGTAGAAAAGAAGCGGATGATTATTTTGAAAAATTGCTAGCTAACATTCAATGGAAAAATGATGAAGCCATCATCTTCGGAAATAAAATTATCACAAAGAGGAAAGTAGCCTGGTATGGAGAAAAACCATTTGAATATACTTATTCCAAAACAACCAAATCAGCATTACCCTGGACAAAAGAATTGCTGGAATTAAAAACCCTTATCGAACTAAAAACAGACGACACTTTTAATTCCTGTTTATTAAATCTCTATCACTCCGGAGAAGAAGGAATGGCGTGGCACAGCGACGGAGAAACTGATTTGAAAAAGAACGGAGCGATTGCTTCTTTGAGCTTTGGAGCAGAAAGAAAATTCTCTTTTAAACACAAGCAAACGAAAGAAACCGTTTCCCTGATTTTGGAACATGGAAGTTTATTGATGATGAAAGGTACTACGCAGCAAAACTGGCTTCATCGTTTGCCTCCAACCAAATCAACAATGAAACCGAGAGTGAATTTGACTTTTAGGACGATTGTGGAAAGTTCATAGAAATTCCGAAGGGCTTCGCCCATCGTTAGCTATTACGCCCTTTCAGGGCTTCTCTCCTAAAAACTACCATCTTCGAAGAGCCCTGAAAGGGCATAATATACCAATATAGGGTGCAGCCCTATGAAACTAATCCCAAACATACCTCTCATCATATTCCACTTTATATCTTTTAAGAATAGCACGGTATTCATTCTGAAAACTAATCTTGTTGTGATGTTCTTTTTGGTTAGCGATATAATCGGTTACCCGGCCTATATCTGCAGGATTCACAGAAAAAGCGCCATAGCCGTCCTGCCAGTAAAAATTACTTAAATCTTCTCCTTTTGTTTTCATCCATTTGGAAGAATGCGATTTTATTTCTTCAAGCAATTTCATTAAGGCAATTTTTTTTGACAACATACAAAGTACGTGTACATGATCGGTATAGCCACCTATTTTTATTGGATGGCATTCCATACGTTTGCAAATGCCACCGAGGTAAGCATAAAGTTCTTCTGCTACAGGAATATGAATAAGATGTTCACGGTATTTTGTGCTCCATATAAGATGGACATAATTTTTGACAAGTGATTGTGGCATAGTGATTTAGTTTTTTGCATTAATTCCGAAGGGCTTCGCCCATCGTTAGCGTATTAAGCCCTTTCAGGGCTACTCAATATATTTTCATTTTTACAGTAAACCAACAAATAAAGCATTTTTTCATTTTTCAATTTTATTTTTAGAAATGATAATAACGGGGCTTCTGTTCATTACATTTGTATTCCTTTTTTTGTACAGATACCTGTACAACAAGGATACATAGACGAAATTAGAAATTCAATTAAACAACAATTATACATACAATAATGAGAAACCTTACCAAAATTGCCGTAACCTTTATTACCACGCTAACACTTACCAGTGTTGCGTTTGCACAAAATAATAATGATGCTGCTACTGATGCAAAGATCAGCGGCTTAATAAAAAAGATGACGCTTGAAGAAAAAATTACCATGCTGCATGCCAATTCAATTTTTAAAACCGGCGGCATTCCACGCCTTGGTATTCCTGGCTTATCTATGGACGACGGGCCTTTGGGTGTCAGGGAAGAATTGAGCCCAAAAGGAGGATGGGCGCCGGCCAATCTTACCACAGACTCGTCTACTTTTTTTCCTAATGGTTCTGCATTGGCTGCCACCTGGAATCCATCTTTGGCTTACAGGTACGGCGTGTCATTAGGCGAAGAAGCCCGCTCACGTGGTAAAGATGTCATCCTTGCGCCGGCGATCAATATTACCCGGATCCCGATTAATGGCCGCACTTATGAGTATTTATCTGAAGACCCCTTTTTAAATACACAGTTAGCGGTAAATAGTATAAAAGGAATTCAAACTCAAAATGTGGCAGCCTGTGTAAAACATTTTGCGCTAAATAACCAGGAGACAAACCGCGGCACAGTGAATGTGGAAGTGAGTGAACGTGCGCTGCGCGAAATATACTTTCCTGCATTCAAAGCATCGATTGAAGACGCAAAGTCGTGGAGCATTATGTCGGCCTATAATAAATTCCGCGGCGAATATTGTTCAGAAAACGATTACCTGCTCAACAAGGTTTTAAGAGGGGAGTGGGGCTTTAAAGGAATTGTAATTTCTGACTGGGGCGGAACGCATAGTACGGTTGCTGCAGCCAACAATGGGCTCGATGTGGAAATGGGTTCACGGCCACCTTATGAAAATTATTATTTTGCCAAACCGCTGCTTGATTCTGTAAAAGCCGGAAAAGTAAGTGAAAAAACAATTGATGAAAAAGTTCACCGCATTTTGTGGGTTCTCTATAAAACTTCTTTAAGCAAAAACCTGGCGAAAGGGTCCGTCAATACTCCTGCCCATAGCAAAACAGTTTACGATATTGCTTCCGAATCGATCGTACTTTTAAAAAATGATAGAAACCTGTTGCCTTTAAATACTTCAGGTATTAAAACAATTGCAGTTATTGGCGATAATGCTACGCACACCAATCATTCCGGCGGTTTTGGAGCCGGCGTAAAAGCAAAATATGAAATCACTCCATTGCAGGGTTTGCAAAATGCTTTGGGTAAAACAGTTCAAATTAATTTTGCACAAGGTTACCATGCCCATGTAGAAAATCCATGGCAAAAGAAAAAAGACACTCTTGATCCGAACAAACCAGACATGGCTTTGATTCAGGAAGCGGTGAACACTGCAAAAAATAGTGATATAGCAATTGTATTTATCGGCGGCAACCGTGACTACGAAAGCGAAGCCCGCGACAGGAAGGATTTAAGCCTTCCTTTTGGCGAGCAGGCTCTTGTGGATGCAGTAACGGAGGCTAATGTCAATACAATTGTAGTGGTAATTGGGGGCGCGCCGTACGATATCAATAAAATCAAAAAGGACAATCATACAATTGTGTGGTCCTGGTTCAATGGTTCAGAAGGTGGCCACGCTTTGGCGGATGTGTTGACCGGAAAAGTAAACCCTTCCGGCAAATTGCCTTTCACGTTTCCTGTTGCTCTTGACGAGTCGCCTGCTTTTTATCTTCACACATTCCCCGGCGAAAACCTCACTACAAATTACAAAGAAGGCATTTTGGTAGGATACCGCTGGTACGATACCAAAAATATCGCTCCTCTCTATCCGTTTGGATATGGTTTATCTTATACAGATTTCAATTATTCAGGATTAAAAACTGATAAGAAAGCCTATAACATCAATGATAATATTACCATTACCACTATGGTTAAAAATACCGGTAAGCGTGCGGGAAAAGAAACCGTTGAGCTTTACATTGGCAAACCAAATTCCGCAGTGCAAAGAGCGCAAAAAGAATTGAAAGCTTTTAAAAAAGTGATGGTTCCTGCAGGCAAAGAAGTAGCCGTAACCTTAAGTGTGCCGGTTAAAAGCCTTGCCTATTATGATGAAACGAAAAGCAAATGGGTAGTAGAACCCGGTAGCTATAATTTAATGGTTGGTAAATCTTCCCGGGATATTGAAGCTAAGGAAACCATTACTATTGGTGGAGGAAAGTAAATAATGATTTAGCGCAAAAGAGAAGAAAGATACCAGAGGTGATTGCCTTTTAAAAGTTATCATCTCTCTGAGGATTTCAGTTTCAAAGAAATTAATTGCTCTTCATAGAGGCATACACGGAGTTTGTCTTTTTGAGAAAGCCCGGATCCGAATAACCCGTACTCAGGTTTAACTTTTGGATCTTCATATTAATTAAGATTTTACAGCGCCACGGAATTGTGGGCACCGGTAAAGAAACTGCCATTGCCCTCAAATTATTTTGTGAAACATGTCATGTGAGCCCTCTTGGGCCATCATAAGCCCTAAAGGTACTTTTGGGAAGAAAAATACCATAGGCACGGGCTTGATAAAACCTCTGGAAAGCAATGCCTGGCACTAAAAAAAGAGGATAAATTACCAGATAAAGAAGATATTATTTGGGGAAAACAGGATGAAGATGCCGCCCATTTACCTGTTTTTATCAAAAAAGAGAAAGAAGATGTGTATCAATTGCTTGTTTATGGGGAAGAACAGTGTGTTTATGCCGGACATTTGTTTGTTTTTATCAAAAAAGAGAAAGAAGATGGGTATCAATTGCTTGTTTATGGAGAAGAACAGTGTGTTTATGCCATTCTTCTGCTTGTTTATAGGGGAAAACAGTGTGTTTATGCCGGACATTTGTTTGTTTTTATCAAAAAAGAGAAAGAAGATGTATATCAATTGTCTGTTTATGGGGGAAAACAGTGTGTTTATCACCCGTGAGTTAGCGCAAGCGTCCGCTTGTGTTATAATTAAAAATTATGTTTGTATTTTCACTTTAATATAAATGGCAAAAGCTGACGCTTGCGCCAACACTGGGACTAAATATTAACTGTAAATTTTATTAGGACGAGTCATTAAAAAACTCTTTTCCTAGTAAACAAACAAATACTTACAATTTTCTATTCTTCCCCCGCCTCATATCCCTTCCACAGCCATTCCAGCGCTTCGGGCAGTGTTTGCTGTTTCACTTTATAATCTACATGGCCTGCATTGCGGGCAAAAATAAACTGGTAATTGTAGCCCTTATCAGCAAGAACCTTTGCCATGTTTTCATTGGCGACTACCCAATCATGCATATTGTCGCGCATCACATTAGGGTTATAAAGGTCGCGATCGCCCACTTCCATCCAGATGCGTATCGGCTTTGCAGCACTCTCCGGAATTAGGTGTTCATGAAATTCCCAGGCGCCGTGCGGCGTTTCAGGGTTGTAAGGCCATTGCTGATTTATATATGTACCGGAATAAGTAAGCACACGGTGATACCATTCCGGGTGGTACCATGCCATTATCAATGCGCAGGAACCGCCCGAGCTGCCGCCCATCGTAGCGCGGCCTTCGGGGCCGTTCGTTAGTTTCACATTGCATTTGCTTTCCACCAACGGCAACACTTCCTTCTCAACAAACTCAGCATATACGCCGGACATGGCATCGTATTCCAGGCCGCGTTCGCTTCCCTGCGCATCGCCGCTTCCGTTACCAATAGATATGGCAATCATCACCGGCACTTTACCTTCGGCGATAAGATTATTCAATGTAGTGAACAACAAATGGTCAGGGCCGTCGGCACCAACAATGAAAGGGGCAGGCGTGCCGGGAATGTATTGTTTTGGAACATACACCTCAACATGGCGCGTGTATGGAGCCGGGTGGCTGGTGGTTACAATTAGCTTCGCCGGGTTTGCAGAATCAACCGTGCCGAACGTACCGGGCTCGCGCGCAATGCCGGGATAAATTTTACTGTCTTTGGAATCCATGGTAAATTGAAACACGGTTCCCTGCGGCACGTTTTGCTGCTCTGCCGTTTCGGGCGCAGGGTTGTGTGTAGGCCCGATAATAAAATTTCCATTTTTTTCCGGCGAAGGAACGGCACCATCCGGCAATTCTGTGGCTGTAACATAACCGGGAGTATGCGGATCGCGTGTGGGTGGCGGCATTTGTTCGTGCGTTGGTTGTTTGGTATTGGTTGACTGGGCCAATATTATATTTCCGCTCAACAGCAGCGCACCTGATACCAATGCCCCACCTATTATTTTTATACTATTCATATTTTCTTTTTTAAGCTTAGGAAGTTCTATTATAGGATGAAGAACTAAAGATACATAAACAGAAGGCCGTTTTTGTAGTAGTTGAATTTGAGTAGGTTTTGAAAATATAGATAAAGGGTATTTGTTGGTTTACTGTATTTCTTCGTTTGCTATCAATGCAATCGCTGTAGAATTACAACCATCAAAAAGACTCGTTATTTTGGAGTAATCCCATTGTTACTATCGGAGCCTCTTACCTGGTATACACTATCAACAATATACCTTTCCATGCCGCGCCAGGGCAGCGCTCCAAAATATTCTATGTAATGAACCTCAACTTCCCTTCCGGCATTGTTCAATAAAGTCTGGGCGACATTATCTTTAGTTACGCTGAAATTAAATTCATTGCTTTGCACGTTTGCTTTAAAGCCACTCTGAATTATTTTGCCTTCATAAGTTTTAAACATATAACCCTTACGCATAAACGTATTTAATGTTCCGGCTTTAGTGCCGCTTCCAAATTCCCAGTAAAAATGAGAATAGAAAAATATTCCAAAGCCAACTATAAGGATGATTATTATGTAGGTGAATATTTTACGGGCTTTCATAATTTTTTTGAATTAAGGTAAATAAATTGCCTGGGGTGTTGTTTATTTTACTGTAAGTTATTCAACAACTTCTTTAATTTCAAAAAAAGATTAAATAGGAGATAATATTTTACAATTACTGTTCATTTAAAATTGATTTGAATTTCCCATTTTGATTAATACCAGTAAACCAACAAATAATTCAGATTTTGTTTTGAGTGTTTTGGGCATTTTTTGAAATGATATTTTTATCCAGGCTTTAAAATAAAAAGGCCGCTAAAAAAGCGCCTTTTTATTTATCTAACTTATTTTCCGTATTCTATTTCACGCTTATTTTATAAACCGTCACCTCATGGTATTTTTCTCCCGGTTTCAAAGTGGTTGATGGGAAATTGGGTTTGTTCGGTGAGTCAGGGAAATGTTGCGTTTCCATGGCGAGCGCCGAATGAAGTGTTATTGGTTGGTTGCCCCGGTTTTTAAACGTGCCGTCTAAGAAGTTGCCGGTATAAAATTGCAGCCCGGGTTGCGTGGTATAAACATCCATCGTCCTGCCACTGATGGAATCAGATAGTGAAGCCACTTTTTCTAAAGAACTGCCTTTTCTGTTTAATACAAAATTATGGTCGTAGCCTCCTTTCACATCTGCAAAATCTTTCCCGATTTTTTTGGGAGAAGTAAAATCAAACGGTGTCCCTTTAACTGCAGTGATTTTGCCCGTAGGAATTAAAGTGGAGTCAACCGGTGTGATGCTGTCTGCATCTATCATTAACGTTTCGCCCAGAATAGAGTTGCTTACATCACCGGATAAATTAAAATAACTGTGGTTGGTTAAATTTACGGGTGTGGGTTTATCTGTCTCCGCATCATACTCAATTTTTAACCCGTCATCATTGGTTAATGTATAAGTAACCGTAACGTTTAAATTTCCCGGAAAACCTTCTTCTCCATCTTTGCTGAGGTATTTTAAAGTCAGCGATGGAACCGTATCATTCGGGATGGTTGCATCCCAAATTACTTTATCAAATCCTTTGATGCCGCCATGCAATGTGTTCTTTCCGTCATTGGCAGCCAGGTGGTAAACTGTTCCATCTAATGAAAATTTTGCATCGCCAATCCTGTTTCCATAACGGCCAATTAAGGCTCCAAAGTAGGGCGGGTGCTGAAGGTAAGGCGCCAGGCTATCGAAGCCAATGATAACGCTTGAATATTTTCCATTTTTATCCGGGGTTACAAATGAAGTAACCGTACCTCCATAATTTGTAATCGTAACGGTATCGCCCTTATCATTTACTAACGTATATAAATACACGCTTTTTCCATCTACTGTACCCCAATTGATTTTAGCCGTACCCGCTTTTATTTTCGGGGCATTTTTATTTTCGGAACTATTATTACAGGCAACCATTAAAGTAGCAAGGGCGCTTGCCGCAAGCATAAACTTTACAAATTTCATAATGATTAATTTTTATTTGATGATGATTATTTTTTTAGCTGATTAATATAAAAAACCGGGTTTATATAAAATATTAAATTTTGACTTAGGTTTATTTCTTCACCGTTAGTACAAGTACTGAAAAAGGAGGTATCTTCAGGCTAATAATATTATCTTTTAAAGTGGCTCCTGTGAATGTTTTAGGCTCAATTTTATCCGGGTTCTCAAAAGTATTATCGTCCTGTAATTTTGCTGAGCTTAAAATTCTTCCCGTTACATTTTTACAATTCATTCCATCCACATTAATAGTAATACCTTCCTGCGTGTGTGCATTGATGTTAGTAATAGAAATGTGAACAACCCCTTCGGAATCTTTGGAGGCCGATGCTGTTAAAGTAGGGAGTTCTTCATTGCCCAATTTATAATTATCTGTAACCAGCTGCAATGGCAATAATGTTGCATTCTGGTGCACGTTGTACATTTCCATTACATGGTATGTTGGGGTAAGAATAATTTTTTCTTTGTTTGTTAAAATCACGGCTTGTAAAACATTAATAGTTTGAGCAAGGTTAGCCATGCGTATCCTGTCGGCATGATTATTAAAAATATTGAGCGTTGCGCCTGCAATCATCGCATCGCGCATTGTATTTTGTTGATATAAAAAACCTGGGTTGGTACCGGGTTCCACATCGTACCAGCCGCCCCATTCATCCACTGCCAGCGCCACTTTTTTCTGTGGGTCGTATTTATCCATGATGGCTTCATGTTTGTTAATCAGTTCCTTTATTTCCAAAGCAGATTTCATAGTCTGAAAATATTCTTTCTCAGTAAAATCAACGGCAGAGCTTTTATGGTTCCAGTCAATAATAGAATAATGATGCAGCCCGATTCCATCCAGCAGGTTATGTGGAATGTCGCGCATCATCACTTCTGTCCAATGATAATCTGCATCGCTGGCACCGGAAGCAATTCGGTACAAGTGGCCACCCTTAACCCAATTGGCCATAAAAGTGGCATACCTTCTATAAACATCAGCATAATATTCTGCAGTCATATTTCCGCCGCAGCCCCAGGCTTCGTTTCCTAAACCCCAGTATTGTACCCGCCACGGCTCGTCCCTTCCGTTTTTTCTACGCCAATCGCTCATCGGGCTTTTACCATCAAAATTCGTGTATTCCAGCCACTCCGATAATTCCTGTACGGTGCCGCTACCAACGTTTCCCGAGATGTAAGGCTCTGCGCCCAGTTCTTCACAGAGGTTTAAAAAATTATGTGTGCCAAAACTATTGTCTTCTGTAACACCGCCCCAGTTTGTATTTACGATGGCGGGCCTTTTATCTTTTGGGCCGACGCCATCTTTCCAGTGGTAGGTATCGGCAAAACAACCACCGGGCCAGCGCAACATAGGTAGTTTCATTTTACGCAAAGCCGAAATTACATCATTTCTTACTCCATCGGTATTAGGAACTTTGCTGGAATCGCCTACATAAAAGCCTCCGTAGATACCGTGGCCAAGATGTTCAGCAAAATTGCCATAGATATTTTTATTGATAATTGTTTTTCCCTGATCGGCATGTATCACAATAATATTTTGCGAAGCGGCAAATAAAAATGAAAACAGCAAAGGAAAAAATATTGTTTTTTTCATTGTAAATAGTTTTTGTGATTGAATTTATATTTCAGATTTCCTTTTAAATATTGATGACGCAATCCTGATAATTAATTGAAGTTGATTTTTATTTTTATTCTGGTAAAAAATAAATCTTTGAATTATTTTATCAAAATGCAATATAATTTTTTTAAAGGAATAATTGTATAAATGACAATTTTAAATTTTACGGCATGAATCATTAGTTTTGCTAAATTTTTTTTATGCAGCTAAAAAGGTATAACCGCCAAAACAGGATGCTCGTCGCGGTTGATTGTATCATCTTTGGTTTTGATGGCCATGAGGTGAAATTACTATTAATAAAAAGAGGGTTTGATCCGGAAAAAGGCCGCTGGAGCCTCATGGGTGGGTTTGTACAACCGGATGAAAGCTTTGAAAATGCTGCACAAAGAGTATTAAAAGAACTGACCGGTTTGGACAAAGTATACCTTGAACAATTATATGCTTTTGGCGACCCGCTTCGTGACCCGTTGGAAAGAACAGCATCAATTGCATATTTTAGTTTGATAGATATTCATAAATATGAAACGCAAATAAGCCCTGAATACCACCCGGAATGGGTTCCTTTAAAAAAAATCCCACCTTTAATTTTTGACCATATGAGGATGATAGAAATGGCCAAAGAAAAGCTTAGGTATAAAGCCGCATTTCATCCGGTATTATTTGAATTGCTCCCGGAGAAATTTACACTTCCTCAATTGCAAAATTTATATGAAGGCGTTTACGATTCTTTGATGGACAAGAGAAACTTTAGCCGTAAAGTGCTTTCAACAGGCTTATTGCTAAAACAAAACAATAAAGAAAAAGAAAGTTCAAAAAGAGGTGCCTTTTATTATAAGCTGGATAAAAGAAGATACAAACACCATTTTGATTCCTTCTTAAATTTTGTTTCAAATCCAAAGAAAGTAAAATAAAACCATCGCACGCTTTCGCACATTGCCAGGTACAATACGGAAACAGTAAACCAACAAAAATCGGTGATTTTTATTTTGTAAAAGTGGGAGAGGGAATGCATTAATGCCTGCCTTTTCCATTTGCCCAAATTAAAGCCTGTATTACCCTTATGCGTATACGAAAAAAATATTTTAAATTTCCCGTTTCTTGAGTTGTTCTACGGCATAGTTAGCAGCTCTCGCTGTCAATGCCATAAAGGTTAAAGAAGGATTTTGGGTTGAAGTAGAAGTCATACAGGCGCCATCGGTTACAAATACATTCGGGCAATTGTGAAACTGGTGCCACTTATTAAGCAATGATGTTTTAGGGTCTTTCCCCATTCTTACGCCGCCCATGTGGTGGATATCCAGCCCGGGAGCCTGTTTCGAATCGTTGGTTTGGATATCAGTAAAACCTGCTTTGGTGTACATTTCAGTCATCTGCTCAAAAAAATCTTTTATCATTTTCTCATCATTGTCATCATAAGAAATATTTATTTTAAGCAACGGCACGCCCCAGTCATCCTTCTTTTCTGTATCCAGACTGAGGAAATTGGTTTCTTTCGGAATAGTTTCTCCCATCATTCCGGAACCTACTCCCCAGGGGCCTAAGGTGGGCTCTTTCAGCAAGTTATTTTTTAGATGTTCACCAAAACCGCTGTTGTCGTTGTAGTTCCATCTGTCGGAATAGAAAGTGAGTGCATAGCCACGCAAAAAGTCCGTTTCCTGTTTGTATAGGTTTCTGAAACGAGGCATATAAGCGCTTGTCGGCCTTCTTCCTCCCTCAGATTTCGTATCCTGGAAGCCATCGTATTTGGCACGGATACTCGCCCTGTAATTATGAAAAGCAGCATACTTTCCCAGGATGCCGTTGTCGTTTCCAAGGCCATTCGGAAAACGTTTTGATTTTGAATTTAATAAGAGCAGGTTACTATTATATGCCCCGGCGTTTACAAAAATTACGGGTGCATAATATTCGACCGACTCTTTTGTATTTGCATCGATAACATGTACCCCAACTGCTTTTCCCTTTTCATCATCATAGATAATTGAATGAACTACCGAAAAAGGGCGAAGCGTCATATTCCCGGTTTTTGCTGCCCACGGAATAGTAGATGAATTAGCATTAAAATATCCACCGAAAGGGCAACCACGCTGGCAAAGGCTCCTGTTCTGGCATTGGGACCTTCCCTGGTCAAAATGAATTTGTTTTGGCTGTGTCAGGTGGGCACATCGGCCGTAGATTACATTCCTGTCTTTGTAATTTTTGGCAACAAAATCTTTAAAATAATTTTCTACACAGGTTAGTTCAAGCGGAGGTAAAAACTCGCCATCGGGAAGATTGGGAAGCCCATCTTTATTTCCTGAAATTCCCGCAAATTTTTCAACATAACTGTACCACGGTGCAATGTCATTATAACGAATTGGCCAATCAACGGCGTAGCCATCCCTTGCCGGGCCTTCGAAATCAAAATCGCTCCAGCGCTGGGTTTGGCGTGCCCACATGATTGATTTACCACCAACCTGGTAGCCACGTATCCAATCAAATGGCTTATCCTGGATGTAAGGGTGTTCGGTATCTTTTACAAAAAATTGCTGCGCGTCTTCCCTGAAAGCATAACAACGGCTGACTACGGGATTTGCTTTCTGAATATCATAAGGAATTTCTCCGCGGTGTTTAAATTCCCACGGCATCATATTAGTGGTTGTAAAATCTTTTGGTTGTACTACATTCCTTCCTCTTTCGAGTACAAGTGTTTTTAATCCTTTTTCGCAAAATTCTTTTGCAGCCCATCCGCCGCTCATGCCTGAGCCAATAACGATGGCATCGAAAGTGCGTGTTTTTTTAGAATCTCCCATTTTATCAGCTTGCTTTTTTAACCGGTACACATCCGTAGAATTTTCCGGGAACCAGTTCGTACACCTGTACTTTTGTTAGGTAATATTTTGATTGTGTAAATGCGTCAAGTGTTAAGCCTTTCATCGTACCATAAAAGAAGGCAACATTTTCAGGAATATTTTTTTTACTCTCAATAGCATTTAAAACTTCATTTCTTTCTGGCGGCGTTGCTTTTGAAAAAGTTTTGTTGATTGTTTTTTTAGAAAAATCATCAAACTCCTTTATTCCTTTTGAAAATTTTTGCTGGTTTTCAGGCGAATAACAATCGTCCATCATCATTAATGCAAACTGGTAAGCGCCTACGTCTTTGGCACCGGGAGTTTTGCCCTGGGGAATAATCGTATCGCTTACTGCTGCAATAATATCTTCATCGTTTCCGCTGATCTTAAAATTCTTAACCGATACAGATGGCTTCTTTTCTTCCTGCAAACACGAAGGAAGTATAGCAGTTCCTGCAGAAATGATTAATAAAGTTTTAATGCTTGATCGCCTGTCCATTGGAATTTTTTTTTATTGAGGGAAGGTAATTGAAAATATTTATTTCTGGGCTTCGCCAATAAATTTTATTACTTTTTTTTGAGGAAGTAAAGCAATTTATTTTCAGTATTTTAATTTTTTTAAATAGTCCATATTGGCCTCTAAGCATTCAAACGCAGTACCAACATACTCTTCCTGCTCCACAAAGAAATATTTCATGCCAGCCTTCTTTTTATTTTCAAACATCTTTTTCACATCCAGGCTTCCTTTACCAAATTCTACACTGTGTTTTTCTTTCAGGTTCATATCTTTTAAATGCCATAAGGGAAACCTGCCCGGATATTTTGTAAAGTAACTTACGGGATCATTCCCTGTTACAATTACCCACCCGATATCCATTTCCATTTTTACCAGGCGCGGATCTGTATTTTCAAGCAATACATCATACAACACTTTTCCATTGTCTTTATCAAATTCTGAATCGTGGTTGTGGTAACCAAAAGTAATGTGGGATTTATTGGCAACTTCAGCAGCATTGTTAAAAACTTCAGCTACGTTTTTATAATTATCAACCGTTTGCCCGCGTGTAGGCATCACTGATACAATTAAATATTCCTGTCCTGATTCGGCAGCGTCATCAACTGTTTTTTGCCAATTTTTGTTATAGCTTACGTGGCCACTTCTTAAAGTCATTCCAAGGTCAGAACATATTTTTTTCATTTCTGCAGGTTGAAAGCCATAGTAAGACCCTTTTTGGCTTGCTGCTGATTCTATTTCTTTGTAACCGAGGCTGGCAATTTTTTTCAAGGTTCCTACATTGTCTTCAATCATCTCTTTTCGCACCGTGTATAATTGCAGCCCCACATCATTTACGGTTTTGCGGCCTGTTGCTTTTGCAAGTTGTGGCAAAAGAATGCTGCCAAGGGCTAAAGTGCCTGAGGCTTTTAGAAAATCGCGTCTGTTATTCATTGATTTATTTTTTGAGATTATTGTTGCACCTGTTCAGAATTAATTACAAATGGAAAAGAAGAATGAAGCTAAGGAAAAAAATTCACGGAATTAGTGTAGGTTAAAATCTTATCAATCTAAGATAAGAATTCGGTTTATTTGTGGGTTTACTACAAATAATTGCAAGGAGAATATTGCAAAATCTTCCTTCCAATTTCTTACTTTCGGGAATCATAAAAATATTCTTCTGATGAAAAAAATATTTCTTTCTTTGATAACATTCTTTCTTTGCTTTTTTTATTTTTCTGCGAATGCATACTTAAGAATTCCTGATATCTTTTCTGACAATATGGTTTTGCAGCAACAAACAACCGTTCATTTTCATGGCTGGTCTGACCCCAACCAAAAGATAAGTGTGGTAACAAGTTGGAACGGTGATACTTTGAAAACTTCTACATTATCAGATGCCATTTGGACAATTGATTTACAAACGCCAAAAGCCGGTGGCCCTTACCAGATAACGGTTATAGGCGACAGCATCATTACTATTCAAAATGTGTTGATAGGAGATATTTGGATATGTAGCGGCCAATCGAATATGGAATTCAGCACCGACTGGCATAAAGATTATTACAAAGATGAAGTGGCAAATGCCAATCATCCTGAGTTACGTTTTTTTCACATTCAAAAATTATCCGCACCTTATCCCCAACAGGAAGTTAGGGGAAAATGGGAAGTATGCACACCTCAATCAATGCACTCTTTTAGCGCAGCCGGGTATTTTTTTGGAAGAACTATCAATGAAAATATTCATCAACCTATTGGATTGATAGAATCCTGTTGGGGTGGCACGCCAGTGCAATCTTGGACGCCGATAGAAGTATTCAACAATAGTGAAAAGTTAGCTGTTTCGGCAGCTATGTTGACACCGGTTCCGTGGTGCCCGATTCGTCCGGCCGTTACTTTTAATGCGATGATAGCACCCATTACGGGCTTTCCTATAAAAGGCGCGATTTGGTACCAGGGAGAAGCAAACACTACCAACCCTGACACGTACGAAGAAACTTTTGACGCGATGATCCATTCGTGGCGTGAATTATGGCAAGAAGATTTCCCGTTTTATTTTGTACAAATAGCGCCTTATAATTATGGAGCAGGAGACAAGGGCGCATTAGTGAGGGAGCAACAATTACAAACCTACCGCAGGGTGCCGAAAACGGGAATGATAGTAATTACCGATATCACAGGAGATACTAATAATATTCATCCGGTAGATAAAATAAATGTGGGAAAACGCCTGGCTGCGTGGGCGCTTGCCAACACCTACGGAAAAGAAAATATTCAATTTTCAGGCCCGCTTTACCGCGATATGGAAGTGAAGGGAAACAAAGCTATTATTCATTTTGATTTTGCAAAAAATGGTTTGATGAAAAAAGGAAATGAATTAACTGATTTTATGGTAGCGGGCGATGATCAGCATTTTTTTCCTGCGAAAGCAACTATTGAAGACAGTATTGTGGTAGTTTACAGCGCAGAAGTGCAACACCCGGCGGCTGTGCGAATGGGGTTTACTAATACAGCCATTCCAAATCTTTTTAATAAAGCGGGCTTGCCTGCGTCTCCTTTCAGGACAGATGACTGGGAAATAAAATAGTGTGTAACGGCAATGGTTGTGCGGAAATGAATGAATTTACAGTAAACCAACAAATTTGAATGATTCTTATTTTCTTCTGTATCCCTGATTGATTTTACATTCTAAAATTTTAATGATGCGATAAACCATTATTACCGTTTTTTCAGCTTTATATCGATGAATTTAATTGCACATAAAGCCCCCAAATTTTTATAGGCAAATAATTTTTTCTTTTCCTTTTACAAATATTGAAGTTTCTAAGAAATTGTCCTACTTTTATAATAACCAAAAAATAACTCAATTTCAATGAAAATAATTCTCTACTTAATTACCTTGATGTTTTCTGTATCATCATTCGGGCAAAATAATCCACAGGAAAAACTGGACTCATTTTCAGCCAGGTTTATAAGTTCCCTAAGAACCCGCGATAAGCAGCATATTTACCTTGCAACAGATAAATCAGTTTATACCAATGGAGAAAGCCTTTGGTTTAAAGCATTTCTAATTAATGATATAACTGATAAAATAAATGATAGCAGTAAATTTCTTTTTGTGGACCTGGTAGATAATAAAGATAATGTGATAAAAACATTGATATTAGATGCTGCCAACAAACAAACTGATTCAAGGATTTTCCTGCCGCCCACTTTGTCTTCGGGTAATTATTGGCTCCGGGGTTATACCCGTGAAATATTGAAAACGGGCCCGGACAATATTTCGGTAAAACCGATTTATGTGATCAACCGGACTGACGAATCAAATTTTAAAACCCAGCCCAAAAAAGCGAGCGCCTCAGATAGCCTTGTAGTTACGTTTTACCCTGAAGGTGGAAATATGATTACGGGAACCAGTTCAATAGTTGCTGTTCACGCGGCTGATTTAAATGGAAACCCAGTTGCAGTTAAAGGCTTAATAAGGGATAATTACGAAACAGTGATGTCAGGGTTTACTACTGATGAATATGGGCTCGCCAAATTTGATTTTCAACCCTCCGGCCACAGGGAATACCGCGCTGTTGTTAACTGGAATGGCAAAGATATATCATACCCATTGCCTCCGTTTAATTTTTTTGGTGGGCAAATTTCTGTAACAAAAGGCTCGCCGAACTATACAGTACAAGTTTTATTGGGCGATTCAATTTATACCAAAAATGCACTTAGCTACCTAGTCGCTATTTCAAAAGGCAATATGGTTTTTGCAAGTATTGGACGAGGGTTATACCAGGTTGCCGTTCCGGAAAACAAGTTGCCAAATGGTATTGTTACATTTTATCTGTTTGATGAAGGTTTTCATTTTCTGAGTGAAAGGAGTGTTTATGTGGCGGATAATAGTTTACACGTTAAACTGGCTACTGATAAGGAAATATATGCCCCGCATGAAAAAGTAACGATGAATATATCTATGACTGATGGAAGTCAAAAGCCGGTTGCTTCATTGGCTGCCATCTCTGTCGCAGACTCAAAGTTATCTGATCCTTCAAAAGAATGCCCGGTAATTTTGAAAGATTATTCTGGCAAAACAATTGACAATTTTTTTCTTGCCACTGATGAATGCCTAACCGATAAGGAGAAAGATTTGATTATGATTATGAGAAAAGGTAATTATGAAACAATTTCTAAAAGCGTTGAAAAATCACCAATAATTGATAATGACAGCCTGCTTTATTTGAAAGGGACGGTATTGAATCAAAAAGGTGAACCTGTTGCCGATAAAATAGTAACACTAATTTCTAATTCAATTTTTCACTCTGCTACCACAAGTAATGATGGGCGCTTTAGTTTTCCGTTAGATAACTATATGGATAGCACCCAGTTTGTATTAAAGGTGACCAATCTTAAAGGGCGCCCTGACAACAGTAAAATTGTGCTTGATACAATGGTATTTCCAAAAGTAAAAAAACCTGTTTCGCTAAAAGAGCTGGCAACTTTGGATAGCAGGAAAGTGAGAAAATACATCGACACTTATCATCCTTTAAATACGGATGATAAACATGTTTTGCCTAATGTAAATTTAAAAGACCAAAAGCCTCTTGATTATGACGCCTCAAAAAGGGTGAGTTCAAGTTCTGTAATCCTTACGTCAAAAGATTTTAAAGAAAATAGTTCAGTAGGAAATGTGATATTAAGGGTGGGAGGGCTTCATATATTGAACGGATACCTTGTGATTAATGGTTTAACCGCTATGCAAACTCCCGATGCTAATTCCGAACCTTTGATTTTAGTAAACGGTGCCACGGTTAGTCCTTCTCCTGATATGCAGGAAACCAGCCCCGATATAGCTTATTTAAATAGTTTTGACCCCAAGAGTATAGATTTTATTGAGATTTTGAAAGGGGCCGATGGAGCCCGTTATGGTATGAGAGGAGGGAACGGTGTAATACTGGTGAACACATTAAATAATATAAAAGTTTCGTCTTCACCTGGAAATAACATTTTAAATTATTACGCAACCGGGATTTCAAAGCCTGCATTGTTTCCGATAATTAACTACCAGGAAAATGATGCAAACGCGGAAACTTTTAAAGACGGCCGCTCAACTTTATTTTGGAACGGGAATTATTTTACGGATAAAACTGATAACACAATTACATTTTATAATAGCGATATTCCCACAACATACAAAGTAACGGTAACAGGAATCACCATCCGCGGTGATATCATCAATAAAACTCTAACCTTTAAAACCAAATAAATTTCTAGTAATTTTTGGACGGAGATTTTTAAATGAAAATTTTAAATTGAGAATTGCAATTAATTGTCGCTTTACTATCTTTTTAAACTTTCTAAAGGCTGGTTTATCGGATTTATTTCTCGAAGGCCAAAAACAACAATCAATTATTTAAAAGCATCCGCAAGCCAGGACATTACATTAAATTTTAAGAGTATTTATGCCAATTTAAAGTTATAAATAAAATGACCACTTTTTCAATAAGGCCTCTTTGTTATTTTTGTCCTTTGGTATTTGAAAAAAATAAAATGATTTAAGTGGTGTTCAAATTTATGATCTAGTTATATTATTGAAAACCTTTGAAAAATTTACTTAATGCGATAAATGATTAATCAACCAAAACAAGAATATTATTTTAAAAATTGATTAACAGAAGTAATAGATGAAAAGATTTTTCACAAATATTAATGTTCATAAGTATTTTAAAAGGGAAGCCCTGATACGATTAATTCTTTTACTGCTATTAATATTTATTCCTAACATTTTCCATTTTATCATCTTACATGAAAAGGTTACATCTGTTTTTATAAATAATTTATTTCTTGTTGCTCTTTCTATACTGTTTTTAAAAATTCCTTATACTAAAATCATTGGATACTTTTTGCTCCTTGTATTTGTGTTAAATAATGGCTTAGAAATATTTAGCATGTGCTTTTATAAAGATACTTTTAATGTCGGAATGGCTTTAAGTATTCTTAGCTCAAATGCCCGGGAATCTTTTGAAATGTCAAGTAGTTATTGGTTTATGTTTTTAATCGCTTTAGTATATTATGTGATTATTTGTATTTCAGTGAATTCAATAAAAAAATATTTATCCATCAAGGTATTGATATTCGCCTGTTTACTTCTTATAATTTACCCGGCATATTTGGTACATATTGAAATCGCTAAAAACAGGGAAAACACTCTTTATAAAAAAACAGGGGAAAGTGGCGTATATTTTTATATGCAACGAACTCCCATAACTACTTTAGGCCCGTTTATGGAAGCAGGCCATTATCTTCAAATAGTTAAAAAGTCCACAAGGGAAATTTACCATTACCCCCCTTTCACTATACAAAAAAACAATATACAAAACCTGGTTGTTGTTATTGGCGAATCTGCCCGGCGTGACGCGTTGAGCTTGTATGGAAGCAAGGTAAATACAACACCCCTAATACAAAAAAGAACTTCTAATATTCTTGAATATAAAAATGCAGTTTCGCCGGGTGAATTTACAAATCTTGCACTCCCCTTAATTTTAAGTAAGCAGATACCTGGTGACAATTTTTCAATTGAAAAAAATAGCGATAACATTATCAGCCTTGCAAATGCGACAAATATTTGGGAAACCTATTGGCTTTCAAACCAGGAACAAATGGGATTATATGTAAATCTTTTTGCCAATATAGACCTTGAGGCAAAGTATAAATTTTGGACTCCCCCAGGTTCATATGATGAAGTACTTTTTCCTTTTCTTGATAATATATTAAAAGACTCTTCCAAAAAAAGACTCATATTTATTCATATTATGGGAAGCCACGATGAAGCCGGCATGCGTTACCCCAGTAAATTCGATAAATTCCATTCGAATAAGGAGGAGTTTATAAATGAATACAATAATAGTATTGGCTATACGGACTATATTTTAGATAATATTATTAAGAAATTAGAAGGTACCAGTAGCGTTGTATTGTATTTATCCGACCATGGGCAAAGCATTGAGGACGGCGGTTACAGGCACTCCAACACTAAGAAAGGATTTGATGTACCATTTTTAATTTGGTATAGCGATTCTGTAGAAAATAAGTACAAAAAAGTGGGGGAGGATACTAGTTATATTTCGACAACTTATTTATATAACATTCTGGTAAATTTAATGGGCATCCAGGGGTTAACACCGAAGGAAACAAATGATTCTTTAAAAGTTATGGATGGTTCCATGAAACCTTTTTTTTATAAAGATTTAAAACCTGGTACTTGAATTTAGAAAATTTTGCTTGATGATACCTAATAGTAAACCAACAAATATCAGCTTTTTGTATTTGTCTTAATTTTATTATAATTAAGTTTCTACATTACCGTCACGTAACTCCTCCGGAAAACAGAGTAACTCATACAATGATGGGCTTTTATTTTTTTAAAACAAATTTAAATTTATTTGGCGGAGGCAACTTTTTGATTAGGCTTCATCAATTGCAATGCTTTTATAACCGTCGAATCGTATTGATTATTCACTTCGTAATACCCTTCTGTACGCCATATTTCTCGTGCCGTCATTATTTTAATCTCTCTTTCAAGAAGCGGTTTTTCAATATGATTGCTGATGTCTAAATTTATAGAATCCTTTTGGGCAAAAGCTTTTAAATCTTTTAGCGTTTGATCATTGACCTCGTAGTTTTTATTGAATTCTGTTGGGCTGGCATATTCCTTAAATTTCCTTACATTATTTAAATATTTCTTATAAACGAATTGGGGGAGCATTCCGTTTACCATAATATTCATTACATTTTTAGTAAATAGAGAAGTGTCGAAAGGCACAAACACATCCGGGGTAATTCCGCCACCACCGTACAAAGTTTTTCCTGAAGCGGTAGAATATTTTTTCTCGCTAGTATGTTTTATTGAATCCGCGGAAATCATTTCCCCATCTTTAAACCTGTTAACCAAATCATGGTCGTACGCTTCAATTCCATCTTTATAAGATTTTTGAATGCTTCTACCAAGTGGTGTATAATATCTTGCCACAGTTAATCTTAATCCGGAACCATCGCTCAATTGATATTGTTCCTGTACCAGGCCCTTACCAAAAGTACGCCTGCCCACGATTGTAGCGCGTTCCCAGTCTTGCAGAGCTCCTGTTAATATTTCACTGGCAGAAGCTGTTCCTTCATTTACCAAAACAATCAATTTCCCTTTTTCAAAAGCGCCATCTTTCTGGCAATTGTATTCCATTTTGGGAGAATGCGCTCCTTCTGTATAAGTGATTAATTTGTTGCCACTTAAAAATTCATCTGCAATATCTGTGGCTTCAGTAAGAATGCCGCCACCATTATCTCTCAGGTCGAGGATAAGGCTTTTCATTCCTTGTTTTTGCAACTTCTGAAGCGACTCCATAAATTCTTTGTATGTCGTTTCAGAAAATTTATTTAGGCGGATATAACCAACAGTATCAGCTATCATATAAGCCGCGTCAAGGCTGTAAAGAGGAACAGGCCCGCGCGTAATTTCAATTGGCTTTTTAATTCCGTTTCTATAAATGGTAATCGTTACTTTTTCTCCGGCATCGCCACCAATTAATTTCCTTAATCTCTCTGAGGTAATATTATTTCCGGCAACAATTGAATCGCCTACTTTAATAATCTGATCGCCAATCAGTAAATGCGCATTTTCTGAGGGGCCTTTAGGCAAAATATTTACCACGTTTACGGTATCATTTATAATGTTAAATTCTATACCGATCCCATAAAACTGGCCTTCAAGGTCTTCGTTTACTACTTTTAATTCCTGCGCGGGTATATAAACAGAATGTGGGTCTAATTTGGAAAGAATGGTTTGAATCGCAATATTCCCTAAAGAGTCTATATTTTCATTGTCAACATATTTTCTTTTTATAAGATCGAGAACCTGCGTCACCGGTTTTTCTTTTTCTACAAAGAAAATACCGCTGTCAGGCATGTTTCCTTTAATTCTGTAACCTACAAACATACCGGCAACCACACACAGGCTAAGTAATAAGGGGAGCCATACCTGTAATTTTTTCTTGCGCATATTTTACTTTGTTCTAAATTTATTTTTTTAAGAAGTTGCAAATTTCCTCAATAAACATGAAAAAATGATACCCTCCATAAAATTGATAGCAGATAGTGGTTCTACAAAAACGGAATGGTGCCTTTTAAAAAAAAACAAAGAAACTTTGTTTACTACCCAGGGTATGAGCCCTTATTTTGTAAGTGAAGAACAGGCAAAACAAATAATAGAAAAAGAAGTTTTTCCTTTTTTAAAAAAAGATAATATAGATGAAATATTTTTTTATGGAACGGGTTGTAAAAATCCGTCGAATATCAAAATGTTTGAAAAGGTATTCCGCAAATTATTTCCTGCAGCTTCGGTGAAAATTGATAATGACCTTTCAGGAGCTGCTAAAGCATTGTGTGGAAATCAAAAAGGTATTGCCTGCATTTTAGGAACCGGCTCAAATTCCTGCTATTTTAATGGCAAAAAAATCTTAAAAAACAGCCCTGGTTTAGGCTTTATTTTGGGAGATGAAGGAAGTGGCGCTTACCTGGGCAAAAAAGTGATCCAGCATTATTTATATAATATTTTTGATTCTGATTTGCGTGCGCGGTTTGACGCCAGTTTTGTAACGACAGAAAATGAAATTCTTGAATCAATTTATAAAAAACCTTTTCCCAACCGTTACCTGGCTTCATTCGCCATTTTCCTTGCTAAAAATCGTGGCCATTATATGATTGAAAATATTATTGAAGATGGGATCAATGATTTTTTTTATACTCATATTATCAGCTATAATGAAAGTTCAAAATTACCTATTCATTTCACCGGCGGAATCGCCTATGGTTTTAAAGAAGTAGTCAAACAACTTTGCTATAATTATGATTTACAACCTGGAAGGTTTTTAAGGTCACCGATGGAAGGATTAATTAAATACCATCGGGAAAATGGGTAAAAGCAGAAAGCAATAGGCAGATCGGCATAGCCTAAATCCAATTTTTGAAATCTTAAATCCTTATTCCCAAATGCCAATTCCTTTACCTTTGCATTTTAAATAAAATATATGTTGGATAAAATAGAAGATGCGATTAAAGATATAAAAAATGGAAAACTTGTAATAGTTGTGGATGATGAAGACCGCGAGAATGAAGGGGATTTTATTACTTCTGCCAAAAATGTAACTCCTGAAATCATTAATTTCATGAGTAAAAACGGAAGGGGATTGATTTGTATGCCTCTCTCTGAAAAAAGGTGCGATGAATTGAAATTGGATTTAATGGTCAATAAAAACACAGCACTCCATTCAACTCCATTTACGATTAGTGTAGATTTATTGGGCAATGGATGTACGACCGGCATTTCTGCTCACGACCGTGCCAAAACAATTCAGGCAATTATAAATCCCAAAACCCAACCCGAAGATTTGGGAAGGCCAGGGCATATTTTTCCTTTGCGTGCAAAAAACGGCGGTGTGTTAAGAAGAGCTGGACATACCGAAGCAACCATTGACCTGGCAAAGCTTGCAGGCCATGGAGAAGCTGGTGTTCTAGTAGAAATTATGAATGAAGACGGAACCATGGCGCGCTTGCCTCAACTTCGTAAAATTGCAGACAAACATGATTTGAAATTGATTTCTATAAAAGACCTTATCGCTTACCGCTTAGAAAAAGAAACGCTTATAAAGGAAGATGTCCGGGTAAAAATGCCGACGAAATATGGAGAATTTGAGTTGATTGCTTTTACTCAATTGAATACAGGCGAAGTTCATATGGCGCTAAAAAAAGGAAACTGGGAAAAGGGTGAACCTGTTTTGGTAAGGGTCCATTCCAGTTGTATGACAGGCGATATTCTGGGGTCACTCCGTTGTGATTGTGGCGACCAATTGCATAACGCAATGAAGATGGTACAAAATGAAGGCAAAGGTTTGGTATTGTATATGAACCAGGAAGGGCGCGGCATTGGGCTTCTCAATAAATTAAAAGCGTACAAGCTCCAGGAAGAAGGAATGGATACTGTTGAAGCAAATCTGAAATTAGGTTTTTCGATGGACGAAAGGGATTACGGAGTAGGTGCGCAAATATTGCGCTATTTGAATATTTCAAAACTGAGGTTGATTAGCAATAATCCTAAGAAAAGAGCAGGTTTGCTGGGCTATGGCCTTGAAATTGTTGATACGGTCCCGATTGAAATTCTTCCTAATAAATATAATGAAAAGTACCTACAAACCAAGAGGGATAAAATGGGGCATAATATATTGGCGAAATAATTAAAAATTAAACCACCAAAATTTATTAACATAGTTTAGAATAGTTTAGGAAGTTTAGCTAAACCAAATTATCCCTTATTTTTGACTGAATTTATTCTGAAAAAATTAAAATATTTTTATGAGCACAGTAGAACTGATAATGCCTAAACTGGGAGAAAGTATTATGGAAGCTACGATTTTAAAATGGCACAAAAAACCCGGAGATAAAGTAGAGATGGATGAAACCGTGCTTGATATTGCTACAGATAAAGTAGATAGTGAAGTGCCTTCTACCGCCGAAGGAACAATTACCGAAATTCTTTATAATGAAAATGATGTGGTTCCAATTGGAAAAGTAATCGCAAGAATCAGTACGGAAGGAAGCGGAAATGAACAACAAAATCCTTCAACAACTGAGCATGAAGAAGCCGAAGTAATGGAAGAAGTTCCTTACCAACCCGATGAAAAGAAATCTAACAATAATGACGGATCAGGAATTCGGTTTTATTCCCCTTTGGTTTTAAATATTGCTTCAAGTGAAGGAATTTCAATGAGTGAGTTAGAAAATATGGAAGGTACCGGCCAGGATGGAAGAGTGAGTAAAAAAGATATCATTGCTTATTTGGAAAAAAGAAAAAGAGCCCCTCAACTGAAAGAAGAACAAATTTCGCAAGCTTCACGTACTCACGAAGTACCTGCTACCACTCAAAAACAAAATCTTTCTCCCACTATTTATTCCGGAAATGTGGAGATTATTGAAATGGACAGAATGCGCAAGATGATTGCGAAGCATATGATTGACAGCCAGAACACGAGCGCTCATGTTACCAGTTTTTCAGAATGCGATGTAACCAATCTTGTTTTATGGCGCGAAAAAAATAAAAAAGAGTTTGAAAAAAGAGAAGGCGAAAAAATTACTTACACACCTTTATTTATTGAAGCAATTATAAAATGTATCAAGAAATATCCACTAATTAACAGCAGCGTTGACGGCGACAGGATCATCATCAAGAAGGATATTAATATTGGAATGGCGACCGCGATGCCTTCTGGAAATTTAATTGTGCCTGTTATAAAAAACGCAGACCAGTTAAATTTAACAGGGCTTACTAAACAAGTAAATAATCTTGCAAATGCCGCAAGGAATAATAAATTAAACCCTGACGATACTTCTAACGGAACTTTTACATTAACTAATGTTGGTACTTTTGGAAGCATCATGGGTACACCTATTATTAACCAGCCACAAGTTGCGATTCTCGCCGTAGGTGCGATAAAAAAACGCCCGGTCGTTATAGAAACTGAACAGGGCGACAGTATTGCCATTCGCCATATGATGTACCTTTCATTAAGTTACGACCACCGGATTATAGACGGCGCATTGGGCTCCACTTTTTTAAATGCGGTTTCAAAAGAGTTGGAAAATTTTGATGGGAAAAGAGGGTTTTAGGCGTCGGGTTTGTTGAAGGCAGTGAACGGACAAATAATTCAGTTTTTTATTTTCTTTTACTGGAAATTATTTATGCATTCACATTTGGATGGAATATAAAATTTAATCCGTACAGTAAAGCAACAAATAATTCAGATTTCTATTTTAACTGTTGGTATCATGGCCTTGTTCATTTTTCTTTACGCCTTTAGCATTCTGCATTCAACAATCCTGTTAATTCGTTCTATAAAAATTTACTCAAATAAGGAAGCCTCCTTATTAATTCTTACTTTTGCGCCTCTAAAAAAAATGAGGAATGATAAGTGTAAATAATGTAACACTGGCATATGGCAAAAGGGTTTTGTTTGATGAAGTAAACCTCAATTTTGTCAAAGGGAATTGTTATGGAATTATCGGGGCAAATGGCGCCGGAAAATCTACTCTCATAAAAATAATCAGTGGTGAAATTGAACCCAATAAAGGCTCTGTTTCTATTTCCCCCGGAGAACGGATGGCTGTGCTACGCCAGGACCAGTTTGAGTTTGACGAGGTAACAGTTTTAAATACCGTATTAATGGGCCACAAAAAAATGTGGAACACGATGTTGGAAAAAGACGCCATTTACATGAAGGAAGATTTCTCTGAAGAAGACGGAATGAAAGCCGGCCACCTGGAAGCTGAATTTGGTGAAATGGGCGGATATACAGCCGAAAGTGATGCTGCTACTTTATTAAATCAATTGGGAGTTCCTGACGATGTTCATCAAATGTTGATGAAAGATGTGGCAGCAAATATCAAAGTAAGAATATTATTGGCGCAGGCACTTTTTGGAAATCCCGATATTTTATTGTTGGATGAACCTACCAACAACCTTGATGTAAGTACCATTTCATGGTTAGAAAATTTTCTGGCAGATTACGAAAATATTGTTTTGGTGGTAAGCCACGACCGGCACTTTTTAGATGCAGTTTGTACGCACGTGGCTGATGTGGATAAACAAAAAATAAAAATCTATACAGGTAACTATACTTTCTGGTATGAAAGCAGCCAGTTAGCTGCTCGCCAGGCAACAGATAAAAATAAAAAGCAGGAAGAAAAAAAGAAAGACCTCCTTGAATTTATTGCCCGCTTTAGCGCCAATGCTTCCAAATCAAAACAGGCAACTTCCCGGAAAAAAGCATTGGATAAACTTGTGTTTGAAGATATCACTCCCAGCAGCAGAAAATATCCCGGCATTATTTTTAAGCCTGAAAGAGACCCGGGAAATCAAATTTTGAATGTTCAAAAATTATCAAAAAGCGTAGAGGGAAAAGTATTGTTTAATGATGTTAATTTCGATATTGTAAAAGGGCAAAAAATCGCTTTTCTTAGCCGTGATCCTGTCGCATTAACTTCTTTCTTTGAGATTATTAATAAAAAAATGAAACCCGATCACGGTCAATTTGAATGGGGAACGACGATCACCACTGCTTATTTACCCAACGACAATTCTGAATATTTCGAAAACAATCTTTCTTTATTGGATTGGCTTCGACAATTTGTGCCGGCTCATTACACTGATGTGGACGAAGATTTTTTAAGAGGTTTTTTAGGGAAAATGCTTTTCAGCGGCGATGAAATTCTAAAGAAAACCAGTGTACTCAGCGGCGGTGAAAAAGTAAGGTGCATGATCAGTAAAATGATGTTGCAAAATCCAAATTTGGTGATGCTTGATGAACCAACAAACCATCTTGATTTGGAAAGCATCACTGCTTTTAATGATGGCATGATCAGTTTCCCCGGAATTGTTTTAATGACTACTCACGATCACCAATTTATTCAAACCGTTGCCAACAGAATTATTGAAATTACACCTAAAGGGATTATTGACCGTCTTTGCACTTATGACGAATACCTTGAAGATGCAAGAATAAAAGTTTTACAGGAAGAGTTGTACAATTGACTATAATACTAAAATTCGTAAGAAATCCACAGAAATGTATTAATTAACTTCTGGAGATAAAATATCATTGTTAACATTCATTTATATCTTTAAAATGTTACTATTCTTTAGCTTACATGCTTAAACAAATATTGAATATCAAAAATAAAAATTTGTACCCTGGGGTTTATTATTAATATTTTTGCAAACGAAAATTAAAAAAAAGTAAAAATCACACTCATGAAAAAAGTATCAATCTTATTATTTGCCTTTATTTGCCTCGCTGCGGCAGCTGCTAATGCACAAACCTATCAGACAGCGCTTGGCGCAAAGTTCTATACTGGTAATGGTTCCATTGGAGGTGTAAATGTGCGCCATTCAACCGGAGTAAATACTGCCCTTGAAGGCTCACTTTTATTTTTTAATGGTGGCATAGGTTTAGAAGGATTGTATGAATACCAGGCGCCGATTTCCGGAGCTGAAGGCTTGCAATATTTTGTGGGTGGTGGTGCTATGGTAGGATTTGGTACCGGCCCGCGCTATAACGATAACCGGAATAATAGTACTTCTTTTGCGTTAAGGTTAACAGGTGGAATAGATTATAAATTTACCGATGCACCTATTGATATAAGTTTAGGGTTTGATCCGTTTTTCTATCTTGCCCCGTATACTTCATCTAATTTGGCCTTAGGAATTGGCTTAAGGTATGTAATTAAATAATCGGATAAATTGTTGGTTTACTATAAAATTCCCGGAAAAACCGGGAATTTTTAGTATCAAAATCGAATAATAACTTTGAAGATGCGAAAAAAGATCATTTCATTTATTGATTTTTTTTATCCTCCTTTTAAAAAGATAATGCCACTGCAAACCTTTCGCTATGCAGTTTGTGGCGGAAGCAATATGCTTTTAGACATTTCATTGTTTTACTTAAGTTTCAACTTTATTCTGAGTAAAAAAATTGTTGACCTCGGGTTTATTGTGCTCAAACCATACAACGCTGCATTAGTTATGGCGTTTTGTGTCTCATTTCCTACAGGATTTTTATTAAATAAATACATCGTTTTTAATGCATCTTACCTACGCAGCCATACCCAATTTTTCCGTTATATGCTTATCGTAGGTGTAAATCTTTGCCTCAATTATTTGATATTAAATTTCCTCATTCAATATTTGCATTTTTTCCCTACAATTGCCAAAGTATGCGCTACGGTTATCATTGTTACTTTCAGTTTCCTTTCTCATAATTATTTTACATTTAAAGTAAAAAAAAGTTTGCCGTAACCAGTAAACCAACAAATTACCTTAATTCTTGTTTTACAAGTTATAGCCGCAACCACCTTTTAGAAAGAAGTGTATTTTACTTAAACTAAATTATTGAAACAAGCCGCTGGCCTTGTTTTAATTTCTTAAAAAATCTTCCATTTTTACTGGATAGAAATTAAAAACTTCCCCTTATTCTGATCAAATATTTTTTACGTTTTTACGTTTAAGATAAGGCACAATAATCTAAAAATTCAAAAACAGGATTGGTACCCATTATGAAAAGGTTTCTCCTTCGTAAATTTTCAAGCCTCCAAAATAATATTCTTTATGGAATGTCATTTAGTTTTCTTGTGCTGTTGTTTTTTATACTTTTTATTTCCCAAAATAATAATACAAACGAAAATAACCCCATCGCCTTAGCTGGTGGCATTATAGCCTTTATCGTAATTTTAATTTTTTTATTCAAAATTGATAAAGATAGGCTGTCTGGAAAAATTGCTAAGAATGACCTCGTCGTAAACGAAATAAAATACCGGAACCTTATCGAGAATGCAGGCATCGTAATGTACACCACCACTTTAAACGGATATATCACTTTTGCCACCGGCAAAGCTTTTCAGCTCACAGATTACACATTAAGCGATCTGGTCGGAATGCATTTTTCTGATATTATTGACATTGAATTTCTGGAAATGGCTCAGGATAAATATAAAAGGCAACTGGAAAAAAACATCGAAGAAACATTTTTAGAATTTGCAATACGGACAAAATTTGGAGATAAAAAATGGGTGGAACAAACTGCAATCCTTGTTTATGAGAATGATGTGCCAATCGGTTTTCAGTGCCTGATAAAAGATATTTCCGAAAAAAAGGAAATGGAAGAAGTGGTGAGAAAATATGAAGTAGCCCTGGTACAAAACCAGGAAAGGTTACAATCTATTCTTGATAATGCCACTTCTCTTATTTACGTAAAAGACCTTGAAGGGAAGTATCTTTTGATCAATAAACAATTTAAAGAAGTTTTGAACGTAACCGAAAGCGAAGTTATCGGGAAAACTGATTTTCATTTTACCAACGTTGAGCAGGCCAAAATTTTTAACGAAACTGATGAGCAAGTGATTAGAACCTGCAAGCCTGTCGAACTTGAAGAAATTATCGAAACAGCAGGAGAAAAACATACCATATTAATAACAAAATTCCCATTAATAAATGCACAAAATAAAGTATATGGAATTAGTGGAATCGCCACAGATATTTCTGAAAGGGTACATCAATTAAAGGAACTAAAACAAGCAAAAAAAATTGCCGAAGATGCCAAAAGGCTTCAGGAACAGTTCCTCGCAAACATGAGCCATGAGATCAGGACTCCAATGAATGGAATACAGGGTATGACTGACCTTTTGCTTGACACGCCTTTAACAGAAAAACAACATGATTTTGCTAAAACGATAAAAAGGTCTGCAGACAACCTGGTCGTTATCATTAATGATATTCTGGATTTTTCAAAAATAAAAGCGGGTAAATTAACCATTGAAAAAATTGATTTTGATTTAAAAGAAATTATCGAAAACATAACAGCTGTTTTCAGCCATCGGGTAAAAGAAAAGAATCTTGTTTTTTCAGTAAATGTCGGCGAAGGGATTCCATCAACTTTAAAAGGTGACCCATACCGGCTTAATCAAATCCTGGTAAACCTTATTGGAAATGCCATAAAGTTTACACATGAAGGAAGTGTAATTGTAAACATTGCCCTGAAGGAAAAAAATGACGCTGGAATTATTTTAGACTTTTCTATATCAGATACGGGCATTGGAATCAAAAACGATATGATCAATGAAATTTTTGAAAGTTTTACACAGGCGAGCGTTGAAACTTCCCGAAAATACGGAGGCTCAGGTTTAGGGTTGGCAATAACCAAACAGTTGCTAGAAATGCAAAAAGGAAAAATTTCAGTTGATAGTAAAATAAACAACGGAACTACTTTTTATTTTTCAATTCCCTACGGTTATAGAAAATCAAATCATCAATCAATTTCCATTGGCAAAAAATTAAACAATTACCACGGATTTTTAAAAGGTAAAAAATTCCTCGTGGCCGAAGACAACCAAGTGAACCAAAAAGTGATTGAAAATGTTTTGCAAAAAGCAGGCGCCGTTTCAGATATTGCTAACAATGGATTGGAAGCGATCAATTTCCTGAAAGAAAAAAGAGATTATGATATAATTATTATGGACCTCCAAATGCCGGAAATGGATGGGTATGCGGCAACAAAATATATAAGAAATGTGATGAAAATTTCTATCCCAATTGTTGCAATGACGGCATCCGCTTTAAAAGGTGAAAAATCAAAATGCATTGAAATGGGGATGAATGATTACCTCACAAAACCGTTTGAATTTTCACTTTTTTATGAACGCATATACAAACTCTTACAAGACTTTACATTAGATGAAATCATTGATGAAGCAAAAGAACCGGTGAATACTAGGCTTTTTGATTTAAGCATGCTGGAAGAGATGGACGACAATGAATATTTGTCAGAGATGATTGAGATTTTTTTAAGCATGACACCGATTGAATTAAAAGAAATGGAGAAGCAATTAAAGTCAGGTGAATTTGATGATATATATAAAACCGCTCATAAATTAAAAAGTAGCACAGGCCTTTTAAAGGCTGATAAATTGCTTGATGATTTAGTAAAAATAGAAGAAACAGCGATGCTTAAAAACAGAAAAGAGCTATCTCTTTTGATAAAGAAAGCAAATAGTTCATTTTTTCAATTGGAAAACCCTTTAAAAGAGCATTTGATAAAAATAAAATCATTGATAAAAGTTGCGTAAAAAAAATCCTATGAAAATATTAGTAGCAGAAGATGAATTGATCATGTTAAAAACAATAGAGCTCAGGTTAAAAAAAGATGGCCATGAAATTACAACCTGTAGCGACGGGAGGGAAGCCATAAAAAAAATTGAAGAAATAAACCCGGACCTTATTATCACAGATATTATGATGCCATTTGCTTCAGGGTTAGAAATTATTGAAGAGGTAAAAAGGAAAAGCGGTAAACGTATAAAAATCATTGTGCTTTCAGCAATGGGGCAGGAAAACGTAGTGCTCGAGGCTTTTCAATTAGGCGCTGACGATTATATCACCAAGCCATTTAGCCCGAATGAACTTTCAATGAGAGTAAGAAGGTATGTTCCCGAAAACATGGCTGTGTAAGCGAAAAAAATAAAAAATCAGTATGGAAATGTTTATCCATAATCCTTTATTAATGATAAATGCCTATTCATTTATTTGGGTTTTGTATTTTTTTCTTACAATGATGATTTTGGTTTTTACTTTCATTCTAATGTTTTCATTTTTTAAAAGAAGATTAGAAAATAAAAAAAGATTATGGCAGGAAAATGTAGCTGACATTATCAGCCATGCCATTTATTTCGAAAACGACGGGGTTCAAAAGTTGAAATTTAAACCTGAGGATGAACCTTTTTTAAGAAATAAAACATTCAGGCAATATTTTATAGATGAGCTCATCTGTGCTAAAAAAAATCTTTCAGGAGCGCCGATAGCCAATATTTTAAACCTCTTTGAAATTTTAAAACTCGATAAAGATTCACTTGAAAAAATTCATAATAAAAAATGGCATATAAAGGCAAAAGGTATACAGGAATTGGCTGTAATGGAACAGGTGAAATATGTAAAAGAAATTTTCAGGCTTACCAATGACCAGCATGAACTAGTAAGAAATGAAGCACAATGTGCGCTTGTAAGTTTTTATGGTTTTAAAGGATTGCGTTTTTTAAATGTAATTAAATATCCGATAAGCCAATGGCAGCAGATACAACTTTTAAATTACGTTCATGATTTACAATCCGCAAATCCGCAGCATTTAAAAAAATGGCTCGGGTCGAAAAATAATTCGGTGGTAACGTTCGCTCTTTACCTTGCCTCTCTTTACAATTGTTCGGAAGTTTATAAAGATGTAATTCAGTGTTTACAAAATCCGGACAGGCAGGTAAAATTGAACGCCCTTGATTATTTGAAAAAAATAAACAGCGATGATACCGCAGATGAAATCGTTAAATGTTATGCTTCTTCCGACAGGATAATTCAATTAAATATATTTTCAGTTTTACAGGAAACCGGCCATGAAAAACAAATAACTTTTTTGCTGAAACAACTCCATAATACAGATCATACAATCAAGTTGGCCGCGGCAAAAACATTATCATGCATTCATCCTTCTGGTTCGGCAATTCTACATTCACATTTATTTGCAGATGAATATCCGTGGGATGCCATATTTAGTCAAATTGAGAATGAACAGGCAGCATGACAATCCATGATTTTATATTTCACTTTTTTACTGTTAATATATTTATATATTCATTGGTTCTCTTTTTCTTTTACATTTTTATTGGATTTTATTCTACCGGGGAAATCAAAAAGTATTTACGGTCAAATAGTTTCGCTGATTTCCGCATCCCTGCTGCCTCGGAACACTTACCTGGGATTAGTATTGTAGCGCCTGCCTATAATGAAGCTGCAAATATTGTAGAAAACGTTCGATCAATGTTGTCTATTCATTACAATTCACTTGAATTGATAATTGTAAATGATGGAAGTAAGGATGATTCCCTTCAAAAATTAATTGAAGCTTATGATTTATACAAAGCCAACATTTTTATTAACGAGCAAATTCCAACTAAAAAGGTAAAAGGAGTTTATAAAAGTAATAATCCCGTTTTTAAAAAGCTATTGGTAGTTGATAAAGAAAACGGCGGAAAAGCAGATGCGTTAAATGTAGGAATTAATGTTTCTTCTTATGAATATTTTGTTTGTGTGGATGTGGATTGTATTTTAGAACAGGATGCTTTACTAAAAATGATAAAGCCTTTTCTGGAAGAAACCAAAGTGAGAGTAATTGCTTCAGGTGGCGTAATACGAATAGCTAACGATTGTAAAATTGAAAATGGCAGGTTGGTAGAAGTTAAGTTGCCAAAAAAGTTTTTACCGCGGATGCAAACCCTGGAATATATCAGGTCTTTTTTATTAGGAAGAATGGCATGGAGCCGTTTGAACGGATTATTGCTGATTTCAGGTGCGTTCGGTGCTTTCGATAAAGAAATAGTAATTAAATGTGGAGGCTACAGTACAGAAACGGTCGGTGAGGATATGGAATTGATAGTAAGAATGCGGCGCTATATGGAGGAAAAAAAGCTGCCTTATAAAATCACTTACATCCCTGATCCATTGTGCTGGACAGAAGCGCCTATTAATTATAAAATTTTGGGAAGGCAAAGAAACAGGTGGACAAGGGGAACTATAGAAACCTTGCGCACGCACCGGAAAATGTTCTTCAATCCAAAGTACCGGTTACTGGGAATGGTAAGTTATCCCTATTGGTTTTTCTTTGAGCAGCTCGCGCCCCTCATCGAATTTGCAGGCGTTCTTGTATTTATCGTTTTTGCCTTTCTTGGAATGGTTTCATGGAGTATCTTTTTTATTTTGCTTGGATGTGTTTTTTTATTTGGGTTCCTGTTTTCCGTATTTGCTATTCTTATGGAAGTGCAGACTTACAATCAATACAAAAGCGAAAAAGATAATTTTAAATTAGTTGCCACTGCTTTTTTAGAGCCTTTTATTTTTCACCCTTTTATTGTATGGTCTGCAATTCAGGGGCATATTGACTATTTCAAAAAGAAAAATAATTGGGGTGAAATGACCAGGCAGGGATTAACGCCCGGCCAACAAAAAACCGTTGAAAATATCAAATCAATTCCGCAAATAAAAGTTGAACCACGGCTAGTCCAAGGGATAAAAGAATCAATCCCATATTGCCTTTTGCTTTTTGTTTGCATGCTATTAGTCAAAGTAATTGAAATTATACGCGATTCAATTCATTTCGGCACACCAGCAGATATTCTTAGCGTTATAAAACACGGTCTTATAAATGATGTTTCATTTGATTTTAATATTGCGATTTTTCCAGTTACTATATTTCTACTTTTTTACCTTTTAAATAAAAAAGTAGCGCGTTTCTTTTTTATCACTTTCTCGGTTTTGTTGATTATGATCCATGCAGCGTTGGCAGAATATTTTTTGCAAACTCTGGTTCCTTTGGGAGCAGACCTTTTTGGGTATTCAATGGCAGATATCAAGCAGACGGTAGGCGCTGCGGGTGTTTCAATGGTTTTTGTATTTATCGCCATTATACTTCTTGCCTTTGTTATTTTCTTGTTTTTGTATGTCCCTAAAAAAATAAAAATAAAACCTGCACTTGCTTTGCCAATAATCGGGGTTTTTATTTTAGGGGCTTTTGGTTCAATAGCAACGGTAACCAATAAGTGGAAACCAGGCCCGGAATTTAGCAATTCAATGGCATTAAATAAATCGTTCTTTTTTTATAATAATTGCTATCAATCTTTTTTCCCGGCAAAGGCAGCAGATTTACCTTTTGAGAGAAGCAACGATGATCCTAATAATTTCAAATATGTAAACGAGAAAGCCTACCCGTTTTTACATACTGTTGATTCAACTGATGTTCTTTCCCCGTTCTTTAATAAAGGAACGACAAAGCCCGATATTGTGTTTTTAGTAGTCGAGGGTTTGGGAAGGGCTTTTTCTAACGAGGATGCTTACCTGGGAAGTTTTACTCCATTCATAGATTCTTTATCCAGTCACGGCCTTTACTGGAGTAATTTCCTGAGCGAAGGAGGAAGGACATTTGCGATGTTGCCTTCGATTTATGCTTCTTTGCCTTTTGGGAAAAATGGTTTTCTTGAATTGGGGAATCAAATGCCTGCACATCTTTCTCTATTTAATATTTTAAAGGCAAACGGCTATACAAGTAATTTCTTTTATGGTGGCGATGCGAGTTTTGATAACATGGGCGTATTCGTAAAAATGGATGGTGGAAATGTATATGATGAAAAAACTTTTTCGAAAGACTATATCAAAATGCCAAAAAGCGAAAGTGGTTTTACATGGGGGTATGGGGATGATCAGGTTCTTTCAAAATTGAATGAAGAAAATAGTAAAAACACAGGCCCAATATTAGATGCGGTGATGACTTTATCAACTCACAGCCCTTTTCTTGTAAATGGGCAGGATAAATACCTTCAACAGTTTGAACAGCGCATGCAGGAACTTAAATTTACTGAAGCACAAAAAGAAGAACATCGCCGCTATAAAGATCAATATGCTACTATTTTGTACACGGATAATTCCATCAGGGATTTTATCAATGATTATAGAAAAAAACCTGGTTTTAAAAATACTGTTTTTATAATTACCGGCGATCATCGCATGCCTGAAATACCTATGTCTACTAAGATTGACCGTTATCACGTTCCCTTAATAATTTATTCGCCTTTGCTTAAACGAGCACAAAAATTTAAAGCGGTAAATACGCATTATGATATTACGCCGTCGCTTTTAATGCTTCTTAAAAATCAATATCATTTTAAAATTCCTGAACGGGCAACCTGGATGGGTTCAGGGCTTGATACTGCGCATAACTTCAGAAACATTCATGCTTACCCGCTGATGCAAACTAAAAACGACATTGTCGATTTTATCATGGATGAATTTATGCTTCACAATGATGAATTATATAAAATAAGTGATAAAATGTACCTCGACCCGGTTGACAATGATGCACAGAAAGCTAAGATGAAAGCTGCATTCGCGAGATTTAAACAAAAGAACGGAACTATTGCAAGCGGTGCATCTATAATTCCCGACAGCCTTCTTTTAAAATAAAATCTTTTTATATATTAGAAGATTTATTCCAGATGTCCTTAGATTCTCATTTAATATCAAGGATCAGGAATAAAAATCCGCATTATTTGTTTGTTTACTGCCGAATGCTTTTTTGTTTTAGGTACTAATAAAATTCTTAACTGATCAATAACTTAGTAGAAAAAGATCATTCGAATTGAACATTTCTCGACCTTATAATTTCTAATTTGTTATCTTTTGCAAATAAGGATTTATTGTTTGTCAAAAAATAATTTTTTTTAATAGATTAAAATCCTGGAAGGCTTAGCCGGAACCAAAATAAAAAACCTTACTAAAAGTTTGTTTACTGTAAAAGTGATTATAAAAAACTAGTTTGTTTTTTGTGCTACACGGAAAAGATGGAAATTAAAAACGGTGGCTTAATCCTAATGAAACATTAAACTGGTTGCCTTTTATAGATGGCTTGTATTCCTGGTTTATTAATCCGGCGCTTATCGAAATAATATTCCACTTTAAAAAAGTATGGTCAAAATCTGCAGAGATTTTCCGCGAAGAAAGTTTGTTTTGTTTGTTGCTATATTGAATATTCTGATTATTGTCATCCGGGGAAATACCGGTTCCTAATGTAAGCCCGATATAATCATCAGCGCCTTTTAAAAAATAGCGCGCATTGATGCTATATGATTGTGAAACATCAGTAGTAGAAGGTGTGATATAAGTGCGTGCCGTAAATAAAAAACTCTTCCAGTATTTGCCAATTGCGGCTGTGTAAATATTCGTAGCATTGGTAAAATATAAATAACGGAATCCAACTTCTCCTTCAAAGCTGTTTGGCAAATTGGCATACAATGAAAAGCCCGCTCTGTAATTTGGAAACACGCCAACGTTGCCGGAATAACCAAAATTCAGGTAACCATAAAAAGTTTTACTGATGTGCGGATACGCATCTGCTTCTCCCTGCAAACCATTACTACCAAATCGATTCGCATAATTTATTCGTGCGATTACAGAACCTAATTTGGTTTGCCGGCTATAAGAAATACTTCCCAAATTCCAGGCTTTATCAAATTGTTTATCGAAAGAAGAATTCTCATAACTGATGCTAATTTTATTAATCGAAACTTCATCCCGAAGCGAGTTTGACAAAGCGAGCGCGTCTGTATTTTTTTTATTGGTTTTTAAAAGTTGATTGATAATAACTTCGGCTTCTTTATAGCGTTTTAAAGCTTTCAAATTTTTTGCTTTTTTCAACAAAAGGGCTTCTGACGTTGGATAAGAAGCCAAAGCACTATTACAAATTTCCAGTGAATTTTGATAATTATCGTTCCAATATTCCAGGTCAGCGTAAGCGGCGCTGGCGTCCTCATTTGGTTTTGCATTTAGCACTTTTGAAAAATGAATTCTCGCGCTGTCGTATTGATGGTTCCATGTATAAATTCTGCCAAGAAAAATATCAACATCAGCATAATTGGGTGATTTGCCTAATGCCTCAAAAGCCAATTCCTTTGCCTTTAGATAATTTTTTTCTTCAAATGCGGCATGCCTTGCATCCGTAAATAATTCATCGGATGAGAGGGAATTTTGTGATTTCACACGAAACGAAAATGCTAAAAAAAAGATCAGTACTATAATAATTTTATTCATTGCCGGATATCAAAGAATTATAACGCTGAATCACGCATTGTATTATAGTTGCAGAGTATTTTAACCATTTAATTATCCCTCATTTCGAAGGGCAATTAAAATAGAAATCTTCCATATTTGTTCGTTTACTGTAATCGATTTAAATGCACTTATTCTCATCTGGAAAAATTTCAATTGTGTATTACTTCTTAAATTCTTATTTTACATCTTTAATACCCAGTTGGCATGAAAATTATTTCTATTATTCTTTATGGCATAATCACGATTGTATTGGTATTATTGTTCAATACGTCGATGGTGCTTCCTGTTCCGTTAGGGCAATTATTGAGCCCCCAAAAAGGTTTGTGGCAAAATGCAGAACCCTTAGATGAAAATTATTCAGCGCAGCTTTCCTTTCCGCAATTACAGGGAAAAGTAAAAGTGTATTTTGATGAAAGGCTGGTGCCGCACGTGTTAGCTGATAATACCAATGACGCCTATTTTGTACAAGGATATTTACATGCAAAGTTTCGGCTTTGGCAAATGGAATTTCAGGTGCGCGCTGCCGCAGGAAGGTTAAGTGAAATTGTAGGGCCAAAAGCTTTGGATTATGACCGCGATAAAAGGAGGCTGGGGATGGTTTTTGCCGCAGAAAATAATTTAAAAGAACTTGAAAGTGATTCTGAAACATTGGCTGAATGCAATAATTATACAGCCGGTGTAAACGCTTATATTGAAAACCTCACAGAAAGTTCGCTACCCATAGAATATAAATTATTAGGCTACAAACCTGAAAAATGGACGAACTTAAAATCCGCTCTTTTTTTAAAATACATGGCTTTGGAACTGGCAGGTTCTGAAAATGATTTTGAAATGACCAATGCAAAATCAATTTTTTCATCCGCCGATTTTGATAAAATTTACCCGATTGTTATGGATTCTTCAGATCCAATCGTTCCCAAAGGGACAATATTTCAACCGCCTGGCATCAAAGTAAAAATTCCCGCATCTGCTGATTCGCTTTATTATGATCATAAAGACTCCACCACTATTACAGAACAAAAACCGGATAAAGATAATGGAAGTAACAATTGGGCGGTAAACGGAACTAAAACAAGAAGCGGATATCCAATTTTATGTAATGACCCTCATTTGGGTTTAAACCTTCCGTCAATCTGGTACGAGATGCAAATCAGTACTCCTTCTTACAATGTTTATGGTGCTACTTTTCCGGGTTCACCGGCAGTGATTATTGGTTTCAATGATAGTTGTGCTTTTGGTTTTACAAATGCCATGCGTGATGTCAGGGATTATTATGAAATAAAATTTAAAGACAAAAGCCGCAAGGAATATTGGTTTGACAGCGCATGGGTACCTACTACTTTTAGGATAGAAGACATAAAAATTAAAGGGCAGCCTGATTACCTGGATACAGTTGTTTACACCAATATTGGGCCGGTGATGTATGATAAAAATTTTAGTGGCGGAAGAAATACCAATCAAAAAGATTATGCGGTAAGGTGGACGGCTCATGATCCAAGCAATGAATTAAAAATGTTTATTCTACTGGACAAAGCAAAAAATTATAATGATTATTTGAAGGCAATAAAATACTTACAGACACCTGGCCAGAACTGCATTTTTGCCAGTAAAAACGGGGATATCGCTATTTGGCAACAAGGGAAATTTCCGGCAAAATGGTACCGCCAGGGAGATTTCATAATGCCGGGAACCGATAGTAGTTATTTATGGCAGGGAATGATTCCGCAAGATGAAAACCCGCATCTGATAAATCCTGAAAGAGGATTTGTGAGCAGTGCTAACCAAATGCCTACAGACACGGCGTATCCATATTACCTGGGAGGGGGCTTCATTCCATACCGCGCCATAGAAATAAATAAAAGGCTGGAAGAAATGAGCAATATTACGCCGCAGGATATGATGAAAATACAGACCAGCAATTATAATATTTTTGGCAAATGGGCGCTTCCGGTTTTGATAAAAAATATGCAGGTTGATAAACTTAGCCCACAGGAAAAAAAATATTTTGATATTCTTAAAGGCTGGAATTATAGAAATGATGCTGATTCTAAAGGAGCTACTTTATTCGTGGTAACCTGGGACAGCCTCGAAACAACTGTTTGGAAAGATGAATTTTTAAAATCCGGTTTGCAATTGCCCTGGCCAGATAACAGCACTTTATTAGATGATATTAATAAATACCCGGATTTTAAATTTTTTGATAACATCAACACAGCTAATGTGGAGACTTTGCCCGATGATGTAACAGCCGCTTTTAAAATGGCTGCGGCGGTCATTAGAAAAGCTGACGATGATGGTAAAATGGAATGGGCAAAATATAAAGGCACACATGTGGAACACCTTGCCCGGTTAGATGCATTCAGCAGGTTGCATTTACCAATTGGCGGAGGCCTCAATACTATAAACGCCACAAAAGCACAACATGGCCCAAGTTGGAGAATGATTGTTTCGTTAACTCCGGAAACGGAAGCTTATGGTGTTTATCCAGGCGGTGAAAGCGGAAACCCAGGTAGTAGGTTTTATGATAATTTTGTTAATAAATGGGCAGCAGGAAAATATTATCCATTATGGATGATGAAATCTTCAGAGGCAAATGACCAACGTATAAAATGGATAATGAGTTTTAATTGAAGAATTCACAAAAAATAAAACAAATCAACGAATAATATAACGTAAAAATAATATGAAATTTATCACCTCATCGATTTTAATTATACTATTCAGTTTTCTGTCCTGTTTATATTTGCCCTGGTGGAGCATTGCCATTGTCGCTTTTATAATTTCGATCCTCATACAGCAAGGCCACCTGGTTTCATTTATTTGTGGGTTTATTTCGTTGTTTTTGTTATGGGGTTTTTTGAGTTTCTGGATTAGCATTGAAAATGGCAATATTTTAGCCCATCGTGTTTCGTTATTAATTTTTAAAACAGACAGCCCTATTTTATTAATATTTGTTACAGCGCTAATCGGGGCAATGGTTGCCGCTTTTGCGGCGTTAACGGGAAGTTATTTTAGAAAAGAAAATACAAACCAATCTCCTTCTATTCAGTGATTCTTACTCATTTAATAATTTCTTTTTCTTGAATTTTTTTTATGAAAAAACTCCTGTTATTGTTTTTTATATTTTCGTTTCTTAAAGGATCTGCGCAAAAAATTGAAGGAACGGTAAAAGATACTGATGGAAATATTTTGCCTTTTGCATCTATTTTGGTCAAAGGCACTTCTATTGGAGTTACTGCGAATAATGGAGGTAAATTTAGCCTCAATCTTTCTCCGGGCAATTATACGCTGGTTTGCCGTTACGTTGGCTATACTTCTTCCCAAAAAGATATCACAGTTGCTTCTAATAATCTAACAGTCAATTTTAATTTGAATGTGCAAAAGCTAACTCTAAAAGAAGTAATCATAAAAAGAAGAAACGAAGACCCGGCTTATGCAATTATAAGGAAGGCGATTAAGAAGAGGCCTTTCTATGATTCGCAAGTGAAAGCTTTTGAAGCACAGGTTTACATCAAAGGAATGATAAAGGTTATGAATTTACCGAACGAAATCCTAGGCCAGAAAATTCCACCTGAAGATAGAATTCTTCTTGGCCTTGATTCTTCCGGAGAGGGAATTGTTTATTTAACAGAATCTGTAACAAAAGTTTTTTCAGAACAACCCGATAAACTAAAGCTGGAAGTGGTTTCTACAAGGGTGAGTGGGAATAATGGCCTGGGATTTAGCTTTCCGGCATTTATCAGTTTTTATAAAAATAATGTGGATATTTCACCGCAGGTAAATCCGCGTGGCTTTATTTCTCCCATTGCAGATAACGCCCTTAACTATTATAATTATAAATTTCTTGGTAGTTTTTTTGAAGATGGAAATAAAGTAAACGCTATAAAGGTAATTCCCAAACGCAACTACGTACCATTATTTTCAGGTATAATAAATATTACAGAAAATGATTGGCGGATATTTAGTTGCCATCTAATGCTTACCAAAAATTCTGAGCTACAAATATTAGATACTTTGCAGATTTCCCAAATCTTTACATCCGTCGGAAAAAATATATGGCAAATAAAAAACCAAGTAATCCATTTTGATTTCAACAAATTAGGAATTAAATCGGATGGTAATTTTGTAAACGTATATTCCGGCTATGACCTGGAACCAAATTTTAAAAAAGGATTTTTTGACCGCGTTGTTGTAAAATATGATTCCCTTGTAAACAAAAAGCCTCATTCTTATTGGGATTTAATAAGGCCTGTGCCTCTGGAAACTGCGGAAATCAGAGATTATAAAACCAAAGACAGTGTTTTCGCTGCACGAAAAGATTCGGGAATAAAAAATATTGATTCGCTCAAAAAAAAGCAAGGGCCGGTAAAAATAACTCAAATATTTTGGTCAGGTTTAGACCGTACTCATTATAGCAATACGAATCCTTATCAAATTGAATTCAGCCCATTGATAAAAACGCTGCAATTTAATACAGTAGAGGGTTTGGCGTTTAATCCATCGTTGGTAGTTTCTAAATATTCAAAATCATTAAATTACCAGGTAAGTTTTATCGCTGATGCCAGGTACGGGTTTAATAATCAACATATCAATCCCTGGGCTGGCCTTGTTTTTAAAACCAGGGACAATTTTGACCCTGATGAAAAATTTCAACGCCAATCATTTTTTATTGCTGGTGGAAAACGTGTAAGCCAGTTTTTTAAAGAATGTGATATTGACGGATTGGAAAATAGTATCAGTAGTTTATTATACGGGCGCAACTATATGAAGTTATACGAAAATTATTTTGGCAAGGCAGGATTTACCAAAGAGTGGGAGAGTAGTGCGAAATTTACTATCCAGGGAGAATACGAAGACCGATTACCAATCAATAATACTACTAATTATATCTGGAATAAAAAATGGCAATACAGGTACACTCCGAATTATCCAACAGAAATTTTATCCTCCCAGTTTCAGCGCCACCAGGCTGTGGTGTTAAATGCTACTTTTAGTTTTAAACCTGGCCAACAATACATTCAATTTCCGAAATACAAAATGGCCATCGGTTCAAAATATCCGACTTTTACATTCGATTATACAAAAGGGTTTAAAAATATTTTGGGCAGCGACGTTGATTATGATAAATGGTCTTTTAATGTTGCTAATGATCACAATTTAAAACTGGCAGGTTCCATAAAATATAGTTTTACTATTGGGGGATTTCTCAATAACCGGTCAGTTTTTGTGCAGGATTATAAACATTATTATGGTAACCTTTCTATTATTGCAAGCCAGTATGTAAGTTCATTTGAAAATATTTCTACCTACCAATTCAGCAACGATTCCCCTTTCTATACTGAATTACATTTTGAGCATCATGGTAATGGTTTAATTTCGAGCAAACTTCCTTTATTAAAAAAATGGAACTGGAATTTTGTGGAAGGGGCCAACTTTTTATTTATAAACCCGGCAACCAAATATGCAGAAGCTTTTATCGGTTTAGAAAATATTTTAAAAATTATCCGCGTAGATTTTGTAGTTGGTTTTGAAAATGGAAGCAAGCCTCTGTATAATTTCCGTATTGGTTTCGGGGGTTTATTGGCAGCGCCCTTCAATTATGAAAGATTTAAGAAAAGGGAAAAGATTATTAATGTTTGGTAAAATATAAAACCAGTAAACCAACAATAAGTGCAGATTTTTATTTTTTCTTAATTACAATCTTCTCTGTATATTCCTGAATAACACCGCTAAAAAATTTACTGGCATCATCGAATTTATCAGGAGGGATAACATTTTGGGTTAACTCAAGAAAAGCAACAGAAGTAATGGTGTTGGCTTTGTCATCATAGCTATATTTTGTTTGAAATGACCCGAATTCAAATTTCTGGCTTTTGGGGCTTGGTAAATTTTCAAGCTTGTAATTTTCCGGCAGCTGATAAACCGTTGTATCCGTTTTTATGAACGGAAAAGGGAAATAAAATGAATGCAATCTGTTAGAATCTTCGGGCAGTGCGGAAGACCATATTTTATAAATTCTCGGATTTAAAAACATTTTGGTTCCAGCCGTAAATTCAGGAACTTTTTCTATCTCCAGTTTAAAAGAAGTTTTTTCGGAATCATCTCTTTGATCGGTTGTCAGGTCAAATTGATCCGGCTGTGAAAAACCTAATCTTTTTACCAGGTATTCTTTTTGGTCATCTTTTTTTTCATTCAAAACATACTCAATTATTTCTTCTTTATACTCTCCTTTTGACTCCATCACACTCTCACTTTCTCCGGATGCATCTTCATGTAAAACCACCTTTGTTGTAAGGTGAAAAGTATTTTCAGCAGGTTTACTTTTTGGGGTAGCTACTAAAATTCCTCCGTTAGGAGTTACCAGCAATGCATTCCTGTTTTCAGTAAAGCTTCCCAGAACACCAGGATCAGTGGCCTTGCTTGTACATTCAAGCCAGGTAGTGTCTTTATTGCCCGGAACGCACAGTATGACGTGTGTAAAAGAATTATGTGGAAATGCAGGATCAACAGGTTGTTGATTGTATTCGGCATTTACCAGCGCTGGATAACTTACGATGCCAACTGCATCTAGCATGGCTTCCATATAATTTGTTAACGCCTTGCAATCGCCATATTTTTTTGAATCAACAAAAGAAGCATCAAAGGTTTTAAATCCACCGATGCCTAATTGTATACTTACATACCTGAAATTATTTTGTAAATAATGATAGAGAATACTAATTTTTTCATTTTCACTTTTGGCATTTTTCACCATTTCCCTAAAAAAACTTTTGGTTTGATCAGGTAGGTTTATTGACCCTTTTGAAAGACCGGAATACCATTCACCAAATGCCTTCCAACTTGAAAGATCGCCTTCGTTTCCGTCCATTGAAAATTTTCCTGGCGATAAAAGTATCGCCGGATAAGAGCTTTGATAACTCGCACAACCCTCTTCATACGGAATAGCCGAAAGGTTTTTTACTTCCCAGGTGTAAGTTTTATTTTTATCAGAATTAGTGGCAACCGGAGATAAATTAAAATTTTGGGCTTTATATTTTAAATCAAGATTTAAAGGGACGGTCACGGAATATTTAGAATGCTCAACAGATTCTTCAGGGCTTTGAATGTAGTAATCAGGATAGTTTAAAGTGCCTTTATATTTTACTCTATAATTATACTCAACTGTAACAGGGTAGGAGGGCGCAGCCACCTGGAAATAATATACTTTTCCATCAACCACAAGCCCGTCACCTGTTGCGATTGATTTCATTTCTTTCATTTTATACCTGTTCACTTCCTTTCCATGGGCATCAAAAACTTTTATTTCTGCATCTTCCAGTTTTGTAAATTCATCTGAACCTTTTGTAAAATAAAGAATCCCTGAACCTTCGCCATCCAAAACGGTATAAACCCGGCGAACGGAAAGATCGGCCAAATCAATATCCTTCACTTCAAAATTGATAATCTCTTCCCTCTTTACACAATGTGCATTTTCTAATAATGAATCTGATAAAGTAGACGCATCATAAACATTAGCCTGGGAATAAATTTTTGGAATTACTAAATACAATAAAACCAAAATAAAAATTTTTCGCATTAACTGTTTGTTTTCTTTTTGATTACTATTTGTTCATTCAGTGCATTAAAAAGTTGTTTGTAAAATTCATGGAAAGCAGGATATTCAGCAGCGGTATAATAGGGCCTTTCAAAATCGAGAGTAATTCTAAAATCAATTGTTCCATCACCGGGCTGTATCAGGCGTTGCATAATAATACTTGTATCGGGCATAATCATCCTGATATTTTTAGGAAGCTCATCAAATTGATAGCCATCCGGAATATTTATTTTTCCTATAACGGTATAAGATTTTGGATAATTAAATTCAATATCCGTTGCTCTTTTATCGGCAATAAAAGGGTTTTTTTCAAGCCCCTGAAAAAGATTCAAAGTAAAATATTTGTACTCGCCGGAAGAATTCAACGGCAGGGAAAAATCAAGTTTTTGCTCTAAAGGCAAAGTATCTACATCTTCATTTTTTACTTCAATATTTTTTACTTTAATCGCCGTAAATGCCTTTGTAAAATAATCTTCAAAAGAACTTTTATCTTCTTCCCATTCTTTTAATCGGGGATTTTTCGAGTAACCATAACTGTAAACTGTTGCTTTGCCTTCCATCAAAGCGCCCGGTGTAATATCTGCAGAAATGGAAACCAGATTTTTCCATGTGTCTTTTTTGTTTGATAAGGTAATCCAGCCGCCATATTCGTTGTCAACAATAAAACCCTGGTTGTCTAACACATCGTAAGGTATGAGGTACGCCGGATTATATTTATCGGCTGCGTTTAAAATATATTTATCGTTGCCGATTAAAACGCATGTCATCGTATTATTAAACTGGCTTAAAAATGGATAAATTGTATTAACGGCTCCATTATCTTTAGTGCTTACCAAAAGGGGAAAAGCTTTTATTCCGGCGTCCCTTAAAAGCCCGATAAGAATAAAATTCAATTCTGCATTGGTTCCCGATTTCTTATCCCAGGCAGATTTAACTCCGTTATCGGAATAAATACTTTCAATCCCATTCCAGTTCATATTTCTGTGCACGTAATCGTAAATCAAAACCATTTTATTATAATCGCCCTGTACATTTTTTAATGAATCATCAAGGGATGAAGTATGTGGAAGGTTTTTTTTCATCTGCAGGCCAAAATCATCTTCCTCCAATAATTGTTTTGTAATTTTTGGCCAGCTTGACATTACATCTTCTATTTCTCCATCGCCATAAACGATACGGCCTAACTGGAAAACAATCCGTTGTAAATAGTCTCTTTCAGCTCCCATAAATGGTTCATCCCGAAGTGCAGGAACATTATTTATTACATAAGTTTTTTCTTCTGAATGGTCAGAAATGACACTTCTGTGATAAACCAGTACATCACTTATATTCTTCGAATTTTGTTCTACATTTTGATAGGTATATAATTGAGTTGCAAACCTGAATACGCCTGGAATAATAATTTTGTACATACTCAGCCGTGTTGGTATATCATCCTGAAATTTCCAGCTATCAAGGTCTGCAAGTGTTACTTTTACGTCTTTATATTTGAATTCTATTACACTTCCCACTTTTACTTCAGGCATAGAAAATGATAGTTGGGAATACCGGTTATTTAATTTTTTTATAAAAATGGAAGATTTATCGAGTATGGTTTTTACCACATTTCCTGTATTATCAAGATTATAAGTAATCCCTGATATTTCAGATAACCTTTCATAGTCGCCTGAACTATAAAAGTCAATTTTAATATTTGCTTCATCAAGCCCTTTATCTTTTAAAATTTTAATCCGGGTCCTTCTTTCGGCCACGATATTAAAATTATCATTCATGATCTGATATTGAACATTTCCATAATCCAGCAATTTGTATGCTTCTGCATCTTTATCATATTCACACTCTTTCATTTGAAGGTCAGCCTTGTCAATATCCCCGAATTTTGGGATTTCTTTTTGAGCAAAAATTAAATTAAAACATAGTAGCATTAAGCTTGTTATGGAAAATTGTCTCATTGAGGGGGCAGTTGTTTTAAAATACTAAAATATAAAATAATCAGGAATAAGAATTGTTTTTATTCACAACGAATTTTTTAGAATTTAATTTTCTAAATAGAATTTAATTTTCTAAATAGAATTTAATTTTCTAAATAGAATTTAATTTCTTTATTATAAAGTAGTAAACCAACAAATAACCTTAATTTTTATTTTGCCATTATGACAAACTTCGTTCGCTTATTTTTACACAAAATATTTCAGTATGAAGCAATCTGTATTTTATATTTTATTAACGGTATTTTTTTTTGGCTGCAAAGCACAACCGAACCCCTCTTTTACTGTCCAAAAAAACAACAATTCCCTTTTATGGGAAATAAGCGGTAACGGTTTAAAAAAACCAAGTTTCATTTTTGGCACTTTTCATCTTTTGTGTAAAGATGACATTCACTTTAGCGATCAGTTATTGAAAGCTGTAAAATCGAGCAAAGAAATTTACATGGAACTGGATATGGACGACCCTTCTACCATGCTCAGTGGCATGATGTATATGAATATGCGTGGCGACACAACTCTTGCGGACCTTTATACGCCCGGGGAATATGAAAGATTAAAAAATTATTTTTCTGATACTTTAAAAATGCCTCTGATGATTTTGCAAAAAGCAAAACCTTACTTTTTAGTCGCTTTACTGTATCCCCGCATGATGAACTGTTCTTCGCCATCGGGTGTTGAAGAAGAATTAGTAAAGATTGCGAAGCGAGATAAAAAAGAAATCCAAGGTTTGGAAACGATGCAATTCCAGGCTTCCGTTTTTGATAGCATTCCTTATAAATGGCAGGCGCAGGAATTGCTAAAAAATATTGATAGTTTTTCTGTCAATAAGAATGAATTTCAGGAAATGCTGGGTTTTTACAAAAACCAGCAAATGGATTCTATAAAAAATATGTTGGGCAAAAGTGAATTTGGCTCAGATAAATATGATGATCTGTTATTGAACGAAAGGAATAAAAAATGGGTAAAAAAATTAGATACTATTATGAAAAATGAAAGTGTATTTGTGGCAGTGGGAGCGGGGCATTTGGTTGGAGATATGGGGTTGATAAATCTTTTAAAAAAACAGGGTTATAAAGTTCAGCCACTGGAAAATAAATAATTGTAGAATTGAAATTCGGTTTATTTGTTCGTTTACTGGAAGCTTTACCTGATCAAGGTTACAAAACCTTTTAATTGGGTTTCTTTATTATTTACGAATCCCCGGATAATATAGATGTAGGTTCCCGCTTCGCTTCGCATCCCTTTATAAGTCCCATCCCAGGCTTCATTTTTATTATTTGTGGTGAATACATTATTTCCCCAGCGGTTAAAAATTGAAAAACTCTCCAGTTTTATTTTAACCGAAACAGGTATTCTGAAAATATCATTTTTGCCGTCGCCATTAGGCGTAAATGCATTAGGCATAAATAGGCTACAGTTTTGAGAATGTACATTAACTGTAAATTTTTTTGAACATCCATTGGCAGAAGAAGCTGTGATGTCATAAATGCCCTCATTGTAAATCTGTACGTAATTACCATTCTTGCCATTCCAATCGTAGGTGATGCCATTAATTGGCGGTGCCAGCAATAAACTATCGTTTTCGCAAATTGAAGTATCTGCCGGTAGGGAAAAATGCAACAGGGGATTATTGTTTACTAAAAATGGTTGTGAAATAATACAGGAATCTACATTAGAAATAACCACGTTATAATTTCCTTCAGCGTTTTCCTGCTGAAGATGAAAACTATTTGAAGTAGCGCCTATAATCGCAATACTGTCCTTATACCATTGATAAGAGGTATTGGAAAAAAAAGGCACTGATAATGTAGAGACAGTATCACAAGGATTTTCCCCCGGGGTTTGAATATATAGAAAGTGGAAATCTTTTGTAGGCAATAAATGTAAATCATCAAGGTCATACACATAATAATCCAGGAAAGTTGTGCTGTCTTCCAAATCATTATTTTGCTTTATCAAAGAACAATCGGGCCCAATTTCAATAACATTGATATTGGTAGGAACTGTAAAATTTATTTTATTCTGTACCCATTTTCCCTTACTGTATACCTCAACTTTACCTAAAAGTTGCCATCCGTTATAATTAGCCGGGCAACCATTGCTATAAACATTTGCTGAACCAAAAGGGACCGCATTGCAATTTGCATTTCCAAATATGGCAACCGTAAATGGCAGTGTTTTAAACTTAAAATCAGAATCATCAAATGATTTAAACCTGCCAGCGCTAAAACTCAAAGTATATTGCGAATCAGGCACTAAAGGATTTTGTAAACATTGAGCAATATATACTTTTACAATTTCTTTATCTTCTGTTGCAGGGTGCCTTGGATCTACATTTTGAGTGATTGACATAAATGCCGTACCATCAGGCAAGGGAAGAGCAGGGGGGAGGTAAAGCATTACCTGGCCGGAATCGTAAGCGCAACTTAAATTGTGATAATAATTAGCCTCGTTAAAATTTGTATAAGAGCCATATTGCCAAAAATTGGCAATCGAATTTTCGTTGGAATACAAATAAGTAACAGGACAAGAATTGTACGATTCAAATGAGCCATTTTGCAGCAAGTTTCCGAAAGCTTTAAAATGGCATTGGCAATCGGGGTCATGTAAATCTATCAGGCCATCTCCATCATCATCTTTCCCGTTATTACAAATCTCCTGGGAAAAGCTGCAATTGCTCGCCAGTATAAATAAAATGGCAATAAAATATTTGCAAGCTTTCATGAAATGAATATAGTGGTGCCTTTATCCTAATAAAGGTAAATAGATTACTATTCTAAAAAGTAAAAATCGTTTGGCGCTATTAATGAACAGAGGCTTAAGGTTGAAGGAAAAAAATAACTACATGATGTTAGTGCCCGATAAATACTTTTTTGCAAACCGTATTTTTATTTATGAAACCTTTTATTCAAATAACTTCGTAATAAAAATATTTGAATGAATAACATAGCTGAGGCTGCTAACAGTACATTTGCTGTCATACTGGATATTTGAAACCTCGAAAAAAGATTGAAAAATTTTTCAGAATTAAAAAAGGTAAAATTGAAATAACTATCTGTAGCGGTGTTTTGTTGGTTGTTATAAATCACAAAGGCAAATAAGAATGCGAAACTTCCAAAAATAATATACCAGGCCCATTTTGAAATAGGAGGTTTATAAACTAATTTTCTTTTTTTAACAGCGAAAACTCCAGACATTACTTTAGCTGTAAAATCAATAGAAGGGCTTTCCAGCGTAGTTTCTGACATAAGGTTTTCAACCAGCTTTTCGATATTTTTATCTTCCTTATTTTTCATATTGATTTATTAATTCCGGTTCAAGTTTTGTTTTCAGAATACCTGCTAACTTCTTCCTGCTTCTGAATAATTTTATTTTTACATTGTTTTCGTTCGCCCCAATAATTTCTGCAATTTCTTTTAAAGAATTTTCATTGAAATAATAAAGTGTCAATAAAAAACTTTCCTCAGCAGTTAATAAATTTAAACAATCCTGTATTTTAAGCTTGCGTTCCCTTTCTTCGATTGTATCTAATACATTCATTAGAGATATTACTTCATGCTCTGTAAACTCATTTATTGATACAATATGCCTGCTTCTTTTTTGTTTCTTCAACCTGTCAAGGCAATTGTTATAAGTTATTTTATAAACCCAGGTGGAAAATTTAGAACCGCCTTTAAAACTGCTAAGCGATTTATAAATTTTTATAAAAGTATCCTGAGCGGCTTCTTCAGCTTCCTCCCGGTCCTGTAGCATTTTGAAAGATAAAGAAAACACCATCCTTTTGTAATTGTCAACCAATACAGAAAAAGCATTCGTATCGCCATCAATTACCAAATTGATATAATGTTGATCGTTTACTTTCTCCATTTATTATATTGGACGATTACAAAATCCGGCTGGTTACATCTGGAAAAATATTTTTTTAATTACGTAACCATTTCTATTAGCAGGCCGTCATAACCCTTGAAACAAATTAAAATTAATAATTTAAAACTTCATTTTATGGAAACACTTATTCCAATCAGCCTTTTTCTTGCAATCTTCGGTATTGTGTATCTATTTTTATCTACCCGAAATAAAGAACGCCTTGCCTTAATAGAAAAAGGGGCAGATGCCGGTATATTCATGAAAGGCAAAAATGAATCTGGATTGGGTAAAGTCATCATTTTAAATTTAGCACTTCTGTTAATGGGCATTGGAGTCGGTGCCTTTATTGCTTTATTACTATCAACTTATACTTCCTTAAACGATGGAGCTATTTACCCTGCTACAGTTTTTACCATGGCTGGCCTCGGGCTTTTTATTGGTTTCTATATGACTAAAAATTTAGAAAAAGAGTACCCTTACAAGGACAAATAAAGAATCTGGAAACATACCATTTGTTAAAAATAGTAGTTTCCTCTTTTTGCTATTAAGCATTTTCCTACAGCATTATCTCCTATCTCCCTTTTTCACTGTTTTACTCATAACGTAATATTATCTGTAAACAAAGGATCAAATTTAGTAATTCATTTAGCTATATTGATTCTTCCCAAAGCTGTGGCTGGCTTTCCATTTAATTTTTTTTTTTGAAAGAGTATTTAGTAATCATTTTTAAGTAAAATATCCACATTTTAAATTTAAAATTGGTGAAAAATATGTGATAAATAAATAGCCTTTTTAGGGAAAAACCCTCTTTAAAAAGTATATTTGCAGATAGTAAAAAATTATGGAAACAATAGGAGAAGAATTGCCGGAAAGCGGCGCGTCAAGAGGAAGGATTATTCCCGTTAATATTGAAGAACAGATGAAATCCGCATACATTGATTATTCAATGAGCGTGATAGTTGGCAGGGCGCTCCCCGATGCCCGTGACGGATTGAAACCTGTCCATCGACGTATATTATACCGGATGTATGAGATCGGAAATACGTTCAACAAAGCTCACAAAAAATCGTCACGTATTGTCGGTGATGTAATGGGGTTCTACCATCCGCATGGAGATTCATCAATCTATGGAACTTTGGTTCGCATGGCCCAGGATTGGAGCATGCGTTATACACTTATTGACGGCCAGGGAAACTTTGGAAGCCAGGATGGTGATTCTCCGGCTGCCATGCGGTATACTGAAGTAAGGTTAGAGCGCATTGCAGAGACGATGCTAAATGATATTGAAAAAGAAACGATTGACTGGCAACTGAACTATGATGATACTACCAATGAACCCACGGTCTTGCCTACACGAATTCCCCAGCTACTCTTAAATGGTGCCAGCGGTATAGCTGTGGGGATGGCTACCAACATGCTTCCACACAATCTTACAGAAATTATTGACGGCTGTATAGCTTTTATAGATAACAGGGAAATTACAATTGATGAAATTATTAAAATTGTAAAAGCACCTGATTTTCCTACCGGTGGAATTATATACGGCTACGAAGGCGTGAAACAAGCGATGTACACAGGCAGGGGAAAGGTAGTACTACGCGGAAAAGTAAATGTGGAAACCACAAAATCCGGGAGGGAAAAATTAATTATCACTGAAGTGCCTTTCCAGGTAAACAGGGATGCCCTGACACAAAAGATAGGGAACCTTATAAATGATAAAGTAATTGAAGGAGTTTCTGATGTAAATAATGAAAGCAATAATAAAGAAGGAACCAGGATAGTAGTTGATCTAAAGAAAGATGCTATTTCACAAGTAGTGATAAACCATTTGTATAAACATTCAGAATTGCAGACTTCTTTTGGAATCAATAATGTTGCTTTGATTAAAGGAAGGCCAAAAACTTTAAATATTAAAGACCTTATCCGTGAGTTTGTAGATTTTCGCCACGAAGTAATTACGAGAAGAACAAAGTTTGAACTTAAAAAAGCAGAAGAAAGAGCGCATATTTTAGAAGGCTTTTTAATTGCGCTTGACAATTTGGATGAAGTCATAAAACTGATAAGGGCTTCAACAACTCCGGATATTGCTAAAGAAGGTTTGATTACTAATTTTCAGATGAGTGAGATACAGGCAAAAGCAGTACTGGAATTGAGGTTGCAACGCCTTACCGGTATGGAAAGGGATAAAATACGGGATGAGCATTCAGAAGTTATGAAGCTAATTGCAAACCTTAAAGATATCCTTAGTGATGAAGGCAGAAGGTTTCAGATTATTAAAGATGAGTTAACAGAAATTAAAGAAAAATATGGGGATGCGCGTAAAACGGAAATCACCTATATGGCGGACGAAATGAGTATGGAGGATTTAATTGAAGAAGAAGACGTAGTCGTTACCATTTCTCATTTGGGTTATATTAAAAGGACTCCCGCTACAGAATACCGCCAACAAAGGCGCGGAGGCCGTGGAGCGAGAGGAAGTAAAACACGGGAAGAAGATTATATAGAACAACTTTTTGTCGCATCCACCCATCACACGTTATTATTTTTTACTGAAAAAGGAAGGTGCTTTTGGCTTAAAGTTTATGAAATCACCGATGGCGATAAGCAAAGTAAAGGCAGGGCTATCCAGAATCTAATGCAAATTCCGCCTGATGATAAAATAAGAACTATCATCACAATAAAAAATCTTCAGGACGAAGAGTATATAAATAATCATTATATCGTACTTTGTACCCGGAAAGGAATTATTAAGAAAACTAAAGTTGCAGATTTCTCAAGGCCAAGGCAAAATGGTATTAATGCAATTACAATAAATGAGGGCGATCAATTATTAGATGCCTGCCTGACTGACGGAAACCAACAGATTATGATGGCTGTTAAGAGTGGCAGGGCGATCAGGTTTCCCGAAGGAAAAGTAAGGCCAACAGGAAGAGGAGCAATTGGCGTTTTTGGTATTTCTGTTGATGCTGAAAATGATGAAGTTGTTGGTATGGTTTGTGTAAATATTGATGATCCGGAAGTGAGTATTTTGGTTGTTAGTTCTAAAGGGTATGGAAAAAGAACTGCAGTTGAAGAATATCGGATTACCAATAGAGGAGGCAAAGGTGTTAAAACTATCAATGTTACAGATAAAACAGGAGAGTTAATTGGCTTGCTGAATGTTAATGAAACGCAAGATTTAATGATTACCTGCAAATCAGGCGTAACTATTCGCACTTCAATTGCATCTATAAGAGAGGCGGGAAGGGCAACCCAGGGAGTCAAATTAATAAAGTTAGATGATGGGGATGAAATAGCGGCTATAACAAAATTGGACGAAAAGGAAGAAACAGAAGATGAGATTGAGAATGGGTTTGACGAAACTTTAGATGAGAACCTGACAGGAAAGCCAGATGAAAATTCCGAAGAAAACACAGATCATGATGAATCAGAAAATGATGAAAGTGAAAATTCAAATAACTCTCAATAAATTTTGAAAATCAATAATTAAAATCAATTTAAACATGAAAAAAATAGTTCTACCTGTGCTCTTTACATTTCTTGTTACTGTTACTTTTGCACAAGATTTAAAAAAAGCTACGTCTTTAACAAATGACAAAAAATACGACCAGGCGAAAACCCAAATTGATGGTGTCCTTGCCAAAGACCCAAACAATTCAGAAGCGCTTTATTTAAAAAGTAAAGTTTATACCTTAATGGCTGATAGTTCAGCTTATAAAAGTATGTTCACTGGCGACCCGTACGCTGAAGCTTTGGACGCCTTTAAAAAAGCAGTCGCCGATTCTAATAACCCCAAAGTAACTTTACAGTTAGTAAAAGATAATTATTCACCGATATTCGGAATTTATGCCGGCTACTATGGTGAAGCTGCAAATGCTTTTAACGAAGCTGCACAGTCCAACAACAAACCTGATACAGTTGGATTTGCCAAAGCAATGGATCTTTTTATTAAAGCGGATAATGTAGGCCAGTATATAGCATCTAAAAAATGGGCTAATATTGGAAAAGTTGATACGACATTAGTATTGAATATTGCAAAAGCAGCTTTGAATGCTAAAAAAAATGATGAAGCCCGAAAATATTTCAAAGAGTTAGCAGACGCCCATATCACAGGCTTGCATAATGAAAAGAATACACCAGACCCGAGTTACGAACTTCCTTACCAATGGCTGACACTGGATTATAAAGAAGCTGGTGATTCCGCAAATATGGTAAAATACGCAACTCTAGGTTCACAATTATATCCGAATGATGATTATTTTGATTTTGTACAGATGGATTATTTCAGGCAGCAGGGTGACCATGCCGATTTGTTCAAAAAATACGATGAGCTTACTACAAAAAACCCAGACTCACTCCGCTACCATTTGAATTATGCAACTGAAATATTCAGTTACCTGTATAGCAGTGATGAGGGAACGGTTATTAATAATAAGGACCAGTTAGTAACTACTTTGCAAAATCAACTTGATAAAGCAATTGCGTTAGAACCTAATAATGGAAGTGTGAATTTACTCTACGCTCAATTTTACTACAACCAGGGAATTTTTGTATTGCAGGATGCTGGCAAAATTAAAGGGGCAAAATTGACCGCCGAACAAACCAAGCAAAAAGCTGAACTAAACTCTAAAGGGGAAGATTTATTAAAAAAGGCAATTCCATATGCAGAAAAATCCATGAATACCTATCAGGAAGGATACAAGAAATCTGAAAAATCAAGATTTAAATCTGCTGTCAATTTATTGCAAAATATTTACCAAAGCCTTGGAGATAAAGTGAATTTAAAGAAATACCAGGATATTTATGATGGCTCAGATGCTAAGTTTATAAACTGATAAAAATATTTTTTAAAATTAAAGCCCGGGTTTATACCGGGTTTTTTTTGCTTCAATAGAAACAGGAATTCTGTTTTTTATTTGTTTACTATGAAGTTGGGGGAAGAGATAATAAGAAACTGAAGTATTTGTTTGTTTACTTGTAACTGTAATTTCTACTTAACATAATATAAATTATAGGAAAAAAGAATAATTATTAATGAACGGGGAATTGTTTATAATTCCAATAAATTTTGCTGAAACTTTTTATTCGGCTTTTAAAATCTTAATCAATTTCAATAAACCTTTTTAACCGAATCAAAAGATTCAACAAATTCAAAAATTGATTTTTCAAATTCTAAGCTTTCTTCAAATAAAAATTCATGATACATCGGCAAAACAAAAAGCGGCAAACTTTTCAAATCATTTTGGAATTTTAAAAGCCGTGAGGCATCTTTTTCGGTGGTAAGAATAATTTTTGCCGGAGTATCAATTTTCGAAAATTCTTCTTTTATTTTTTTTACATCAGTTATATTATAAATGTGGTGGTCGTTAAAACGAAGCATTTTATGCTGTGCACCTTTTGATTTTATTTCTTCTTCTATTTTTTGGGGATTTGCAATTCCGCAAATCAAAAATACGAGAGTGCCTGGTTGAATGGTATATTTTTCTTTAGTAAATAAACGATGAGGACTTTCATATTTTATTGTAGTAAAATATATTTTTTGTTTTTGTAAAGGCTTTAATTTTTTTATTATACCTTTTTTTTCATCTTCAGTTAAATTTGATTTGCACTTCGTTACTATTATAATATCAGCCCTTCTGCTGCTTCTTTTTGTATCCCGCAAATTACCGGCGGGCAACAAATAATCATCTGTATAAAGGCGATCGCATTCCGTCAATAATATATTTAAGCCAGCGGATACTTGCCTGTGTTGAAATGCATCATCAAGAATAATAATTTCAGTTTTGGGTTTGTCATTTAAAATTTTAGGAATTCCCATTACTCTATCTTCGTCTACAGCTACTGTTATTCCCGGAAATTTTTTATAAAGTTGCATTGGTTCATCTCCGATATCAGTGGTTTCACTATTTTCATTTGCAATAAAAAAACCTCTCGTTTTTCTTTTGTAGCCCCGGCTTAATGTGGCAACGTTGTATTTGCCACGCAGCATTTTTACTACGTATTCAACCATTGGAGTTTTGCCGGTACCACCCAAAGAAAGGTTTCCAATACAAATAAGCGGAATATCAAATGTTGCTGAACGAAAAATTTTTTTATCAAAAAGTTTGTTCCGCCAACTTATAATTCCTTCATACAAAAAGGAAATGGGTAGTAAAGTATATCTTATTTTTTTTTGCATTTAATATAAATTCTATTAAAAAGAAACCACTCTTAAAACTTAAAAAATATATATTTTGTTGGGAGTTACGCAGTAGTCCAATGGGATATCAAGCCCGGAAATATCTTCTATTTTATCTAAGGGTTCAAAAAAACTTAACCCGATTTTCAAAACATTTTTTCTGCAAAGAGAAAGGAATTTGTCGTAATAGCCTTTGCCAAACCCTACTCTGTATCCCACTTTATCAAATGCAAGCAGTGGAACTAATACCATATCTATTTCATTTGCATCAATAACTTTTCCATCCTTTGGTTCATCAATTCCGTATTTATTTGTTATCATTTCTACCCCTTCATCAAAATGATAATTTATTATATCACCGGAATGAATATCGATCTTAGGAATAACCACTTTTATAAACGGATTTTGAAATTGTAAATACTTTATGATATAAACGGTTTCCGGCTCTCCGAGTTTTAAAGAAGAAAGGTAGGTATGAACACAATTAAAATGAGGTAGGTTTAACTTTTGAAAATTAATTAAAATAAGATCATTGAATTTTTCAATAGAATGCAGTGAAAGTTCTTTTCTTTTTTGTTTAAATAAATTTCGTAGCTCCTGTTTTTTCATAATACGGAATTCAATGAAGGGAGTAATTTTAAAGCTTCCTCCCTGATTGTTTTTTTAGAAATAACGGATAAGTGTTTTACGCTCCCAATTACAGGATAACCGGTCCAACCGGCAATTTCACTTTCATAGTTGAGGTAATTATCAGTAAAAACCCAGCCAGCAACATTAATTTTTTCTCTTTTTAAAACAGCAGCAGTTAGTAAAGAATGATTAATGCTTCCCAATTCATTTTTACTTACAATAACCACTTTCGCCTCTAACTCTTTTATCAAATTTAAGATTAATTTAATTTTATTTAAAGGCACCATCAAACCACCTGCACCTTCAATAATTAATTGATTTTTTGTTGAGGGTAAATGGGCAATAATATTTTTAATGCTTATTTCTTTTCCTTCTGCTGCTGCAGATATATGTGGGGATGCAGGCATTTTTAAAAGATATAATTCAGGATGAATTTTCGATTTCGAATTAGAGATCATATAGCTAACAAATAATGAATCTGTCCCGCCTGAAAATCCAGCCTGGATTGGTTTCCAATAATCAGCTTGCAATGCTTCGGTAACAATTGCAGCAACCAATGTTTTTCCCACATCAGTTCCTGTTCCCGTGATAAAGATTGGTTTCAAAATTTTCTAATTATTTATAAAGATCGAAAAAATGGTTGTTCCGTAATTACGCATCGTTTTAAATAATTCTTCATTTTCATAATTATTGGCCGGCGTGTGTTCAAGAATAAACCAGCCACCATTATTAAGTAATTCCTTTTCACGGATAATGCGTGGAAGGCTATCAATATTTTTAAGCGCATACGGAGGGCCGGCAAAAATTAAATCAAATTTTTCATTGCAGTTTTCTAAAAATCGAAATACATCATTTTTAATAACTTCGCAATTTTCGATATTTAATTCTTCAATTTTATTTTTAATGAATTCATACATTTTAGGATCTTTTTCTATAATAGTAAGCTCAGATGCACCGCGGGAAGCAAGCTCATAACTGATACTACCCGTACCGCCAAAAATGTCAAGTGTTTTAATCCCGGGAATCGAAATATTATTTTGTAGAATATTAAATAAACCTTCTTTTGCCACGTCTGTTGTTGGCCGCGTGTAGGGCATTTTTGAAGGGGGATTAATTTTTCTTCCTCCGTATTTTCCTGAGATTATTCGCATGAATCCATTTCAAAAAGATAACTGAAATAATGGGAAGGGAATTCTTTAATTTCTTCCGAATAAGCAATGTCTTTCCTGTACCCGGAAAATTCTATAGTATCAAAATATTTATAAATTTCCTTATAGAGTGCTGAATTTTCTTCTATCAAACCACTTAATACCAGGTGAATATTTTTAATTTTAAACTGCTGCTTTATATTCAATAAAACATAAGAAATATCTTCTGAATATTGATAATTATAAGAATTGATTAATTGGTGCTTTCCATTCATTTGTAAATCAACCACCACTTTGCGGGCATAAAAAATCACAATCATTTTATCCTGCCCTTCTACCGGATTATTTAATATAAGTGAGTATTGATGCTGTGTGGAAGAATTTTTAAAATGATTTTGCATAACTTCAATAGTAGACTGGGAAAGCCTGTAGCAATTATACATTGAATGAACAGGTATGACGTCTGTAAGAATGGTTTCGTTGGAATCAACATCCCCAAACATCAAATTCATCATAGTTTTATTATTTTCTCTTTTATAAATCGAAAAAGGGATTAAAACACTTTGAGGAAAAGAGTAAACGATACAAACTCTTTTAAAATTTTTCAATAAAAATTCTTTTTGATGAAAGAGTACCTGCAATGCAATTGGAAAACCTTCAGCGGGTTTACTATTATCAAAGTGGTAGATACCCAACCCTATAAAATTATTAAGCTCTGGTTCTTTAATACAAAATGAAAACCCTTCATTATTTACTTCACAAATCAAGATGCATTTTTCGGCGTCAAATGAGGAAGGCAATATTTCAAAAACATTATTCATTATTTTACTTAACTCTAATTTGATTTTTGCAAGGATGTAAATATATAATTTATGGCCTTGTTTTCAATAAAAGATACAAAGAGAAATATTATTTTTTTAAAAGAATTGTAAAAACTGGTAATAATACATTAACAATTGTTGATTACTTTATTTTAAGAAATTTAATTATTAGCTTCGCACCCAAATTATAAAAATGACGCATAACAGAACCTTTACTATGATTAAGCCGGACGCCACTTCTAAAGGAAATACCGGCGCAATTTTAAAAATGATAAACGATGCAGGGTTTAGGATAGCAGCCATAAAAATGACATTTCTTTCAAAACAAAAAGCCGGGGAATTTTATGCGGTTCATAAAGAACGCCCCTTCTACGGCGAATTGGTAGAATTTATGAGCAGTGGCCCGATAACTGCCGCTATTTTAGAAAAAGAAAACGCAGTAGAAGATTTTAGAAAATTAATCGGCGCTACGAATCCGGCCCAGGCAGAAGAAGGGACTATCAGAAAATTATATGCTGCATCTATTGGTGAAAATGCTGTTCACGGAAGCGACAGCGATGAAAATGCCCAAATTGAAGGAGATTTTTTCTTCAGTAAGCTCGAACAGTTTTAAGGATATTAATTAAAAATAATCGGACGCTGCCGGATCCATTTGTTAAATTATAAATTTAAATTTAACGGCATGTTTTTAATTTTGTCTACCCTTTATTGAAAATAAAAATCTTCACTATTTGTTTGTTTACTGTAAAAAATATTGAAAAGAAATTTCTATAATTTCACTCTTAACGTAGCTCCATAAGTTGCAGGATCGCCTAAGTGAACGGCACCGAAATCATACGCATAAGCAATATATTTTTGGTTACCCGTATTCCTGCTCCATAAATAAAAATCAAAATGTTTTGCAGAAATTCCAAGCCTTAGGTTGATAAGGTTGTACGGCGATTGTTTTATGGTATTAGCAAGGTCAAAATATTCGGTTCCTAAATATTTCCATTCAACCCGGGCGACAAGTTTTAGAGATTGCTTCGGCTTTAAATCGTAGGCGTATTGCGCAGCCAGAAAGGAAGTAACATTAGGTGTAAAAATTTGCTTGTTGCCATCCAGGTTTACTGCTTCTCCATTTTGAGCCACTTTTAACGAAGTATATTTTGCATTGGTATACCCAAAATTGTAATCGAATTGCAAACCTTTAGCAACAGCAGCGGTTACTTCTAATTCTGCCCCTTTGCTGGCCAGTTTCCCGGTATTTTTTGTAATAGTAATTGCCTCGGGCAACACAAGAGTAGGTACCTGCGCATTGGTAACTGTTGTATAAAAAAATGCAGCATTTAGTTGGATGCGGTTATTTAAAAATGTATTTTTTATTCCTGCTTCAAAATTATTACTATACTCCGGCTTGAAAGGATAAAGTGGCGGCTGAGAAGGATCAGAAGATAATTGTGTTAACCCTCCTGTTCTGAAGCCGCGGCTGTAAGTGATATAAATATCGCTGTTAGATCCTGCTTCATAATTAAAACCAAACTTAGGTGAAAATGCGCTGAAATTAGCAGTGGCGGCGGTGTCTGGCTGGGTTACAAATGAAGGTTGGCCGTCTTTTTGATACTCGCCTTCTACATTTAATTTGCTGTTTTGATAATCATACCTTAAGCCTGCGATTAGATCGAGCCTCGGTAAAAAAGTATAAGTTGTTTGGCCATAAAATGCAATCCCGGTATTCGTTGCGGTGGTAGTGCTGATAGTTGAAAAATTACTATCCGGGGCTCCTACCAAAGCGGCATCCTTTCCAAAATGAGTAGCTTGTTTGTTAGGGTTATCCTGGTGAAAGAAATAAGTGCCGGCAGTCCATTTAACACGGCTGCTTTTGCTGATAGCGGAGCTGAAACGCAATTCCTGTGTAAATACTTGTACCTTATTCCATTTGCCGCCATAATTATTTATGATACTTACTGCGTCGGCAGCAGAAAAGTCTCCGTCAAGTGGCGAATTGTAATACCGATGATTTTGTTGCCACGCGCTGATGGAAGTAAAATTAATTGCAGAGCCTGTATGTTTAATATTCAACGATGCATCTATGGTATTATCAAACATAGTTGCCGTTGCATTTTGGCTAAGCTCGAAAGGGTTTTTAAATGCCTCATCAACGCCGTTAACCATAGGAAAAGCGCCATCATTTCTATTATCCTGATGTTTTACGTTTAGAGTAAAATCCCATCTTTCCACAGGAATAAATTTTAAGTAATAGTTTCCAGTAGTTCCATTTTGTTTATCAAAAGAAGAATTATTGTACTCATTTTTATAAAAGCCATCGCGCTTATCAAACATAGCAGCAGCGCCAAAAAATAATTTGTTTTTGATTATCGGCGTACTGAACCCGGCACTATACCGTTGCAGGTTATAATTTCCCAAACTGGCTTCTGCAAAGCCTTCCGTCGTATTTGATGGTTGTTTTGTAATGATATTAATCACGCCACCCATCGCATTTCTTCCATACAAAGTGCCTTGTGGGCCACGTAAAATTTCTATTCGGCTGATATCAAAAAGCGTAGCGATATAAGTGTCTAAACTAAACTGGTTTACCCCGTCTATATTAGTGGCTACTGCCGGATCGTAGGAAGTGGTAACAATACCGCGTATAGAAGTAACATTGCGTTCATCTCCTGAATTATTTGAAAATAAATTAGGCGAAACGGCAGTTAAATCTTTACTATTCCACAACTGGTAATCCTGAACATCTTTTGAAGACAGAGCGGTAATGCTAACGGGAATTTTCTGAAGAAGCTCTTCCTTTTTTTCTGCTGTAACAACTACCGCGTCCAATTGTATCATTGAATTAGGAAGTTGGAAATTGATAGTTGTTTCGTTTTTAGTGATGTTAATTTCTTTATCAATTTCAGCATAGCCCGCGGCAGAAAGAATAGCAGTATATTTTCCATTTGGTACATTTGAAAATTGGTAATTTCCTTGTGAATCTGTTATAGTGCTGAAATTTGTGTTTAGCAAATGAATATTTGCATTTGAAATAGCCTGGGAATTTTCATTCGTAACTTTCCCTGATAGCACCTGGCTTTGTGAGGTAGCACTTATTAATAGGAATAAAATAAAAATAAAACCTTTTGAAAAACTGGTAAACACGTTATTGAATTTTAAATTAAGAATCTCGCAAATTTGTTGCTTTACTGTATACTGGTGCAAGTTAGCACGGTTTATTTATTCTTTAAAGAAGGATTTTGTGAAAAAGAAAAGCCACGCTAACCGTGGCTTTCCTTTTTTTTTATTTTAGAAAGAATTGTATAGAGGTCAATCCTGCAGTTCCTCCTATTGAAGGGTCTTTTGAATTACTCACAATATATACATCGTGCATTTTACCATCGGTAACCGGAGATATTGCAGTGGTAATTGCAGCAAATTGCGGTTTAGCATTTTCATCCGCTTTTCCTTTTACTCCGTCAAAATTAAACTCACCAATTTTTTGGCCATCCGGAGAATCAAGGTGTACTTCAAAAGTATATCCAGCAACTGGTGGTGCCTGCCAGCCCATATTCATTGAAGCACGTGTGATCCCTGCAAGGCTGATACTATCAATCCTAAACCAGCCAGAGGTTTGAGGAATTATCAAGATTGCCATTCCTCCAAAAGTCATATTCGTGAATGACTTCATCTTTGTAACCCCTTCGAAAGTCAATTTGCTGTTTCTTAAATTGACTGAATTACTTCCCATTAAAGGTTTTATATTATTGCCACCTTTGTCTGTATAAGCTGCGTAGATGTGAAGTACTCCCTTATCCTTAACTGCATTATTCATGGTCGCATTCAGAGTGCCACTTTCTGGTAACGATTTTATTTTCTTATTTTCATTTGCAAGCGATAAAATCCATGAAACAATTTGTGCTGCGTCACTTTCTTTTAAATTAGGATGCGCGGCCATCGGCACGTCGCCCCAATTGCCACTTCCACCATGAATAATTTTTTCAGCAAGAGTGGCGGTTGCTTGAGGATTTTTTTGGTAACGTTTTGAAACATCAATAAATGCAGGCCCAACAGATTTTATATCCACTTTATGGCAACCTTTACAGTCAAGCGAAAGCATCAGGTTTTTTCCTGCTAATTGCTGGCCTAATTGCTGGCTTCCCGAACCTGATCCGGCCTTATCCATTTGATCTGTATAATCGGCTGTAACAATAAGATTGTTTAAATCTTTTACTTTGGAAGTATCATCTTTGTCCTCGATGCTTACATTATATTTTACAGGTGTACCCGGGAAATAAAATGTATTGTTTCCTTCAATATTTATCCGGACTGTAGGCGCTGAATTACCTGCATAAACATCCACTGCATTGCTGGTTGAAGAAGCTTTTTTATCATCCATTACTTCAACTGAAACCATATAATCCCCGGCTTTTGTAAGAGTATATTTTAATTGTGGCTCAGTTGTTTCTTTTTTTATATTATTGCCAACATGCCAGATATAAGTAAGCTTATCATTATCAGGGTCCCTGGCTTTTACCGTAGCTGTGATTTCTAAAGGTAGGTCGCCGGAAGTTTTGTCAACCTGGATAGAAGAAATTTCCGGAGGCCTGTTGCCTGAATTATAATCAATGCGTACCAGCCCTGCATCAGCATTTTTCTGAAACCATCCACTTCCGTATTCCAAAACGTAAAGCCTGCCGTCCGGCCCAAGTTCCATGTCAGACGGATTGTTGAATTTTGTATTCAACATAAAGGGTTCCATATTATCAAAATCCCCATTTGGTTTCATTGTTACGACTTTTATCCAATCTCGAATCCATTCGTAAATAAACAATTTGCCATTATAATAGTCAGGGTACCTCGTTGAATCAGGATACATGTCTGTGTAATAAACGGGGCCACCCATCGCGCACCTGCCGCCACTTCCTACCTGCGGAAAATCTGTGGATGCCGCATACGGGTACCAGATATAAGCCGGTTGTGCAGGCGGTAATATTTTTTTTCCAGTATTATTTCGTGAATTATTTACTGGCCTTTGCGGATCAAATAAATCCCCTGATTTGCCGGTGGCGTAATCATATTGGCGGTAAGGAATATTGTTGGCAATTACAAAAGGCCAACCAAAAAATCCAGCCTTTCTCGCCTGGTTAAATTCATCATAACCACGAGGCCCGCGGGTTGCCATACTATCATTATTGGCATCCGGCCCTACTTCACCCCAATATAAAAAATTGTTTTTCTGATCTACTGCAATGCGGTAAGGATTACGGTCGCCCATCACATAAATTTCTGGGCGGGTGCTATCCTCCCCTTTCGGAAACAGGTTTCCTTCAGGAATAGTATAGTTTCCATTTTCATCTACGGTGATTCGAAGAATTTTTCCGCGCAAATCATTGGTGTTCCCGGCACTGCGGCGGTCATCATAATGCTCAAATCCCGGCCGGTCATCTAAAGGAGCAAACCCGTGAGTATTAAATCCTCCTTTTCCAGGTTCATCAAAAGGCGTAGTATTGTCTCCGGTTGACAGAAATAGCTGGCGGTCCTTTCCAAAAGCAATTGAGCCTCCGGTATGGCAGCATATTTCTCTTTGAATATATAATTGTAAAATAATTTTTTCTGATTTCGGATCAATGGAATCGTTCGTAAAAGTAAAGCGCGACAAACGGTTAACAGAAGTATCTGCCGGGCTATAATACATATAGATATAATGGTTTTTGGCAAAATCCGGATCTTTTTTTAGCCCTAAAAGCCCGTCTTCCGCATTAACACCCGGTGTGTGCATTGTATGCCAATATACATTTAAAAAGCCTACTTGTTTTACTGTTTTAGTCGAATGTTTGTACAACATAATCTCGCCGCGACGTTGCGCTACCAGTATATCAAGGTTTGGGAGAATGGTCATTTCAGTTGGTTCAAAAAAAGTGCCCTGAACCAATTGAACTTTGGTGAAACGGTCTGCTGCAGGTATTGGTGGTGTTTTTACTTTAGCGTAATCCAACTCCTTATTGTCACCCATTGCGTATTCTATACCTCCTAAAATATGTTTTAGAAAATTTGGGTCTGTATAAGATTCAGGCGTATGGCCTAATTCAGTATACCAGGCACGGCCTCCATCAAAATCATGATACCAGGCCATCGGGTGGTTTGCACCATTGGTACCTCCTTTGTAACTTTTCTCATCGATTGAAATTAAAACATGAACATCAGGGTTCAGGTTTTTAAAATTATACCATTCGTCTTTTCTAATCCAGGGATCAGGCAGGCCTTTGGTTGAAATATTGTCTTTATCAACTATGTGCAAAGTCGCCGTTTGTGGTTCAGGATGGCCGTTGAAATTAGCCCCAACTAATCTTGTGTACCAGCCCCAATGGTAGCCTGCGTCTGTGGCAGCATGAATACCGACAAATCCCCCACCCGCTTCAATGTAGCGCTGGAAGGCGTTTTCCTCATAATTAGTCATGAGTTCATCAGTGTTGTCTGTGGTACTTAAAAATACAACTGCCGCATAATGTTTCAGCGTATCCTCATTAAACATAGCAGAGTTAGATGTGGTATCAACAGCAAAATCATGCTCCTGGCCCAGCTTAAAAATCGCCTGTACACCATCTTCAATTGAAGCATGATGAAAACCAACAGTTTTTGTAAAGACCAATAATTTTGGCTGGCCGGAACGCTTGTTGCAGCTATAAAGAAATAAAACCGGTACTGCAAAAAGCACGGCATAAATTCGTAAAAGATTTTTCATTGATTTGATTATTGATTTAAGTTAATTGATGGCAATACGTTAGGAAAAGAAGTGAAGGTAAATAGTTTATAATTTATTTTACAAATTTAGAAGCAATTTAATTTACAAGGATAAAAATGAAGCCTAATGTTGTGCTGAATGGTGAATGGAAAGGGTGAATGGCGAACAAACATAATGATTTAGACAATTTAAAACGCTGAAAATAATTAGTGGCCTGTCGCCGCATTCTAGCATTACTCCTCAATTTTAATTTTAAGGATTGTTTTACAAGGCTAAATGATAAATCTAAAACTGTTTTAAATAACTGATCTTGGCAATTGCATGATCTTCGGCTTGTGTTTTTGACTCTACATTGGTAAACCCGTAATGATTCAATACAAGGTAAATATAAGAGAGCGGCGAATATTCCCACGAAAAGCGAAAATTATAATTTACTTCATTGTTGGTAGAATTTTTTTGATAAAACCCAATCAGCTGGATTCTTGGATTTAAAGCAAACCGCGCTTGTAATCCATATAAATCAATCGTGGAAGTAGTTTTAGGCTCTCCCACTTTTATAAAATGATTGCGGTTAAACCTGCCCGAAATCGAAATTTGAGGAACAGGGGCAAATTGCAATGTCCAATCACCGGAGTTGAGTTTCCCATTAAAATAATTGCCCCAGGTATAAATTCCAACAAGGTTAATAATCCTTGAGGGATCAGAACTAAGCCAGATTTGCTGATTGGTAAAATTATATTCCCCTGGCAAAATTTTTACACCTAAGGGTTCAAAAGTTTCTGTTAGGCGCTGAAAAGCTGGCGCTACGCCATATCCAAAATAAGCACCACTTTGAAAATTAAGCCAAACCGGAAACACGGTGAACGTGCGCTCGATTGATTTTCCGGTAGAAGCCTGCCAATAAAGCTCCGGGAGAAAACCGGGCTCAAATGCTCGGATTACTTTCTTGAACGGCAACTTCTTTCCCCGGTAATACCAGTTCATTCCGGGCGTAGTACCTATTACATCTGTACGTGAAACAAATCCCATTTCGGGGTCAAAATTTTTGGTAACAACGGATTGTGTGAGCCATATTTTCATGTGGTTAGTTGAATAGTAATATTGTGCAAAGCCCGAAAATCCATCTTTGCCTTTTTTCGTATTCGCAGAATGCATGAGTAATGCATTAAGGGAATTCGATTCGCCTATTCGAAAAAATCCATCTACAGTACTTACAATATTAGTATTTCCTGGCTGATTCTTTACTGTCACCAAACCTCCTAAACGGCTGTTGTCACCAATGTTTTGAGAAACGCGCCCGACAAAAAAATTCGTGGCTGGGTTGTTATCGGCAGCTCGTTGCCGCATTAAAATACCTCCATAATTTATTGATGAAGAACGGTGCACAAACCTTGCGCCACCGTCAATGGGTATAGGTGTTCCGGAACTATCAAGCCCTATGCTTCTGCTAAAAAATGGCTGCACGCGCATTTGGCCGCCGGAACCATCAACTGATTGAGAAATTCCTACACCAAAGAGAGAAGCATTCTCCAAAAAGAATTGCCTTTTCTCAGGAAAAAAAACTGAAAAGCGTGAGGTATTATTTACCTGCTGGTCTACGTCTGCCTGTGCAAAATCAGTATTTACCGTAAGGTCTAAAACAGAATTCGGATCAATAGCCCATTTAATATCGCCACCAACTTTATAATTAGATGAGCTCACTTTTTGACTTGAATCGTAGCCTTTGTAATGATCGTAAGAAGACAGAATATAAGGTTCAAAACGGATATTGGTTTTAGGCGGAGGTGGTTTTAAATTCGTTAAAAGCCCTGCATAATTCATACGTAAAGAAGTGAAGGCACGCGGATAAGGGGAAAACGAAGTGATTTCGTTTGTTGCCCTTCTGTTGCGGTAAATGCTCAATCCCCATTGTTGAGTCGAGTCAATGTTTGGATAGCGAAGTGTCTGCCATGGAATAGCCATCTCTGCTGTCCAGCCTGAATCGGTACGATTGGTTCTAACACGCCAAAGGCCGTTCCAGTCTACATCGTAATAGAGGTCATCAAAAGATAACAGGTCGCGTTGTACACCGTATGGGTCAGTAACAAAAGACATTGAATTCCTTTTGTCATTAAAACAATCAAACGCAATACTTACCAGGTCGCGGCTTTTGTCGTCAAAATCCCGTTTGAAATCGGTAGAGCGTAGCGCTTTTGTTCCTGACGAATCGTGAGCAAAAATACCGACGTATAAAAACTGCCGGTTGTATAAAATTTTTACTTCAGTATTTTCCCCTGGCGCATGGCCTTGTACAGGTTCTATTTCAATAAACTGAGGTGACGGTTTGGCCAGTTTCCATTCCGGTTCATTCAGTAATCCATCAACATGAAGGTTGGTGTTGATTTGTACGGCTTCTATTTCTTTTCTTATAGAATCCGGGTTAAAAATTTCCTTTTGCTGGCTATAACCCACAAGCGTAAACGAAATAAATAATACAAGCAATATCGTTTTGAAATACATCTGATAAAGATAGGGAACAGTTGAATTTATTTTTGAAAATAATTAATTAATTTCTTTCTGCCCAAAATAGAAATGTCATTTATTTATCGGTTTACTGTATGGCTTACTATATAAAAAATAAAGTAAGTAAATAAATCTTATCTCAAAAGATATTACTTTTACTAAAGATTCTTTCAGAATTCAATTTGTTTATCAACTTCTTTTACACTTATGAGGCTAAAAGTCTGTTTAACAACCTTAATCATTACCGGTTTTTTTATATACGGTTGCAAAGATGAATACCGCCCTAAAGTTAAATCCTTACCTACCGGCTACCTTGTTGTAGATGGATTTATCAATAGCGGCCAGGAGCCAACTACCATTACCCTTTCCCGAACAAGAAGTTTAGATTCAACCGCTGCTACTCCTGAACACAATGCTTTGGTAAGCATTGAAGGGGAAAATAGCGGAGCATTTCCTTTATATGAAAGTGGAAATGGAAATTATATTTCATCTTCCCTGCAATTAAACCCCGGTGAAAAATACCGTTTAAGAATTAAGACACAAATGGGGGAAGAATATGTTTCTGATTTCTCAAGTTACCGTTCAACGCCGGATGTTGACAGCCTTAGTTGGAAGCGTGATAATAATGGGGTAAAAATTTTTATCAATACACATGATGATCAAATTCAACCAGGCTATTATTATTGGAAGTATGAAGAAACCTGGGAGTTTCACTCACGCTACTATAATTCGCTCGAATGGGTTTATAATGACAAGCACATTCCGATTGCAGTAGCCTATAAATACCCTGACCAAAGTTTTGATACTTCAATTTATAAATGTTGGAAAACGGTCAACTCTTCCAATATCAATGTTGGTTCGTCGGAAAAACTAAGCAGGGACCTGATCTATAATGAAATCATGTCTATAGAACCCGAATCAGAAAAATTAAGTGTTTTGTACAGCATCAACGTAAGGCAATTTGCCCTGAGTAAAGATGCCTACACTTACCTTCAAAAGTTAAAAATAAATACAGAGGAAATTGGTTCTATTTTCGCAGCGCAACCTTCAGAACTTACCGGCAACATGCATTGCATCAATAATCCAACGGAACTTGTAATTGGTTATGTAGAAGTAAGCCAGGAAAAGGATAAACGGCTATACATTAAAAACAGTGAAGTGCCGGATTGGAATTACCAGATGGCTTGCCTGCAAATGATTATACATAATGATGCTTCTTCTATTCAAAAAGATGGTGCCGGGCTACCAACTATTCCTTACGAGGTAAGCCCTTTTGGAATTACTTCTTTTTATGACTCGCCTGATTATAACTGCGTCGATTGTACATTAAGAGGTTCAAATGTAAGGCCGTCATTTTGGCCATAATTATCATGCTTAGTTGTAAATGAAATTTTTCTTTCCTACCCCTTTGCGCGAAAGAAGAGGATGTAATTTCATTATTTATTTGGTTGTTTTTTTCTTTTAAATTATTTGGTTACTTTTTAAAAGCCGAACCTCCAAATCAGGTAGGAATTGTTATAATAAATGTTGTTCCTCCTTCGCTACCTCCTTGCGGTGCTGCTTCGCCACTAATGCTTTCAACCTTTATCTCCCCGCCATGCGCTTTCACAATATCATAACTCAAACTCAAACCCAAACCAGTTCCACTTCCTGTTGGTTTTGTAGTAAAAAATGGCTGAAATATTTTATCAACAATGTTTTTGGGAATGCCGTTTCCGTTGTCACTAACGGTGATGATTACATGGTTATCTGATTTCTTTGTTGTCACTGATACAGTTGGTTCATAGGAAATAGAAATTCCATTTATTTGTTGGTTTACTACCTTTTGCTTTTCATTTACGGCGTAAAAAGCATTGTTATATAAATTCAACATTACTCTGCCAATATCCTGTGAAATAATATTTACTTTTCCAATACTTGCATCAAAATCAGTTTTCATTTCTGCATTAAAAGATTTGTCTTTTGCACGTAATCCATGATAACTCAATCGTAAATATTCATCTGCCAAAGCATTGATATCAGTTGGCTCTTTTACGCCTGTGGATGACCGTGAGTGTTGAAGCATTCCCTTTACAATATCGCCGGCACGCTTGCCATGATGATTTATTTTTTCAGAATTTTCTATAACATCATTTATAATTTCATCTTCTGTTTTTTCGTCTCTTTCTTCTTTTGGCTTTAAGCGTTCAGCCTTTAGCTCTTCCAGCATTTCTTTATTTACTTCAGAAAAATTATTGACAAAATTTAACGGGTTTTGAATTTCGTGTGCGATGCCAGCCGTTAGTTCGCCCAGCGAAGCCATTTTTTCAGATTGGATGAGTAGTGATTGCGTGGACTTTAATTCTTCAAGGGATTGCTTTAATTCGGCGGTACGTTCTATCACCTGCTTTTCCAGTTCTATTTTTTGTTGGGCTATTAATTCTCTCTTTTGAATTTCCTGTTCTTTGGCTAATTGTTCCTTTTCTAATTTTTCCTGTGCTATCCTTTTTTCCTGGTTCGCAAAACGCTTAAATAAAACCCAGGAAATGATCACTGCAAGCCAAATCAAACTTATACCATTTACATATCCCCAAAACATTAAACTATTAGGAATAATATTTCTTAGAAAAACAGAAAAAATAGAACCTATTTCTATTAATGTATAGCAAAGTGTTGACAAAGTGAACGGAAATACCCCTATAAGAAACGGCCTAAACTCCTTTGTGTGTTTTAGAGAAAAGATTATAATGGTTATAATGAAACTTAGCCAAAATATCAGTTCTATTATTGCAGTAATAAAACTAAAAATGTTACGTGAGGAATTTAAATCGTAATTAAAAAAAGATATAAGAAATACACCTGCAATGATAACTGCTGGCAATAAATAAATGATAATTACAATCCATTTATTCCAGCGAGGATAATGTTTTGATACCCCCAAATAGTGGCGGGTAAATTGAAATATAAAGAATGACCAAAGATAAGAAATAGCGCCAAGTATAATTGATACTGAAAAATCTATATGTTCCACACTGTAAAGAGGCCGTAAATAGGAAAAGCTTGCAAAAAATGAAAATAATGAGAAATACAGGTAAACTTTTTCTTTGACTGTAAAGTATATCAATAAAATAAAAATACCGGTTAGTAAATATATCCCGCATAAAACCAATGAAAAAAACTTAGAGTTTGAGGTATAATTCTCCTGGTAATTGGTAAGGATTGTTTTTTCTAATTTCTCTGTATTAAACAGGGAGAATTTTGTAGTATCTGAAAGGAAAGCTCCATGATTTAATGTTTTTAAGTAAATCATCATTTGCTGCCCCTTGTTCATTTCAAATGGGATGGCATTGTCTTTTTTAAATCCATCTTTTTTGCTCCAGGTAATTTCACTTCCTGTTATAAAGTGGTGCATAATTCCATTACTGTCCGGGATATAGAAATCTGCTTTGGCAGCGTTTGAAACGACACTTAGATTTAAAGCTTTACCAGTATTGTTTTTTAAATTGAAACGAAACCAGGTTGTTTTCGTAAAAGCGGGTTTAGTGTTTTTCGTGATGTATTCAAACTGGCCCGTTAACGGTTCCTTCTGCACCTCATCAATAGTATAGCTGCTGTTTTTATCGTTCAATACCTGCCAATAATTGTTATCCAAAAATTGTTTCGCAGCGGTGTCCGAGGTTATTACATAAGTATGTACCTGAGCATTCGTTTTCCCAAAAAATGCAATACTTAAAAAGATCAATAACAATTTCTTTTTCATAAAGAAAAATTATTTTTTATATGGTTAATTCAATAATAAAAGTTGTCCCTTCTCCTTCTTCGCTTTCTACTTTCAATTCCCCTCCATGCGCTTTCACAATATCATAACTCATCTGAATCACGGATTTTAATTGATTTAAGGATTGCACAGATTTAGTTTTCATAGAACCATTCTTTTAAAAATTAAACTTTTACTTCCAAAGTTGATTAACAAACCAACTTCCAGTTTATATGCTTTCAGGTAATTCAGAATTTGTGCAAGATGAACATCTTCTAACATAATAATTGCTTTCAATTCAACCAACACTTTCCCTTCCACAACAAAGTCAGCTCTTCTTGTCCCAATTGGTTCTTTTAGTCCTTTATAAAATATCTCCTGTTCAATTTCCCTCGCAAAAGTTAATCCCGCTTGCGACAACTCCCAAGCTAATGCCCGTTGATATATTACCTCCTGAAAGCCATTTCCCAGGAATTTATGCACTTCAAAGGAAGCCCCGATAATTTTTTCAGTTATTTCTTTATATTTTAATTCTGCCATGGAATCATTCTGTGTAATCTTTTAATCTCTTTTAATCCGTGATTCAGATAAATGGTAAATGGATAATAAACTCACTTCCTTTCCCTTCTTTACTTTCCACTTTTATCTCTCCGCCATGCACTTTCACGATATCATAACTCAAACTCAATCCTAACCCGGTTCCACTTCCTGTCGGTTTGGTGGTAAAGAACGGCTGAAAGATTTTATCAACAATATTTTTAGGAATGCCATTTCCATTATCACTAACGGTAATGAGTACATGATTATCAGATTTCTTTGTAGTAACGGAAACAGTTGGCTCATACGAAATAAGATTCTGGCGTTTTTGTTCGTTTACTGCGTAGAATGCATTGTTATATAGATTCAATAAAACTCTTCCAATATCTTGTGGAATAATATTTACTTTTCCAATGCTTGCATCAAAATCGGTTTTCATGGTGGCGTTGAATTCTTTATCCTTTGCTCTCAAACCATGATAACTTAGTCTTAAATATTCGTCACACAAAGCATTGATATCCGTTGGTTCTTTTACACCTGTGCTGGTTCGTGTGTGTTGTAACATCCCTTTTACAATATCTCCTGCACGCTTTCCATGGTGGTTTATTTTTTCTGAATTTTCTATAACATCATTTATTAGTTCATCTTCCAATACTTCATCTCTTTCTGCGTTTGGCTTTAAGCGTTCAGCCTTTAGCTCTTCCAGCATTTCTTTATTTACTTCAGAAAAATTATTTACAAAATTTAAAGGGTTTTGAATTTCATGTGCAATGCCGGCGGTGAGTTCTCCAAGCGATGCCATTTTTTCTGATTGGATGAGTTGTTTTTGGGTTAGTTTTAAATTATCAAGCGTTGTCCTGATTTCTGCCGTTTGCCTGTTGACCTCAGCCTCCAGCACTCTTTGCTGGTTTTCAGCCCGTACCTTTTTTTCTTCCGAAAGTTCTACCACTTTCTTTGCATTTAACTGTACCTCTTTTATAATCTCTTTAAAGCGCATAGACACATATACCAATAAGGACAATGGTAAAGAAAGGGAAAAGGCGGATAAAAATGAGTAAGAGAAATAATTTGAATCAGAGATATTTTTAAAAATTAACTCCAATGTAATCCCGGCTAAGATAACAAAAACTGAAAAGATTAACCCTGCTACAATAGCCCATTGAGCGCCCCTCAGGCTTCTCCATGAAGTAATGACATAATATAGACATATACCTACAACAATAATTAGAGAAGCTACAGAGATAAGAATATGGATTAAACGAAATGAATTTGGTAAAAACCCCATTAAAACATTCAACACATAAAAAATATTGAGAGCCAGAATAAGCTTGCTGTTTAGTTTTCTTTTGAAGGTTTTTATTAAAAGAATGGGCAGCAATAGCAGTAATATGCCAGGAAGAAGCAGGCTTCCTATAATGGAATAAATTGCAAATTCATTGTAGGTTTCTCCTATAAAAAAACTATCCGCGCAATAAGTAAAAATGGTTAAAGCGCTGGTATAAAGCGCAATCCATAATAGATTTTTTTCCTTTGGGTTTTGAATGAATAACAGCCAGAAGAGCACGGAAAGAATCCCACAAATAACCACCCATAGGGTAATAAAAGTATCGGCGGTTATTGTAATCTTTATTGAATTGGTCATATAATTTGGGCCACCAACAGTCAACAATCCATTCAATTGTGTTTGAGCCTTTAAATCGTGCGGCGGTACAGGCGACAAATACCCTACAAAGTGAACGCTGAGAATATGAGTAGCCGGTGAATTAAAACGCATATATACGGGATCTACATCACTATTGTATTCACGGAAAGGCTTACCATTTTCGCCTGTGTTGCCTCTTGTAGCAACCGGTTTTCCATCTATATAAAATTCTGTGGCCGCCCATCCTACAAAATCAAAATAGATTGGCTTATTGAGCAAAGAGCTATCGAATTTTACTCTTAACCGGAACCATCCTTCCACCCGGCCATTCTTATCGGCATATTTTGAAGATAATTGGACCGGCGTTAATCGTTTCCAGCCTGCCGTATCTATATTCAGTTTTGCCAGGCCAGTATCATTTCCCTGTTTAAAAACCCATCCATTCAGTTTACCCAAATTAATTTGTTCATTAGCTTTACTTATCATACTTGTTGAAAGTATTATCGTCGTATCCTGCGCCTGGCAAAGCTGAATACCAAAAATGAAAACCACGAGGGCCGTTTTAAATAATCTCATACACTAAATTTTATATTTAGAAAAACGTTTGTTTGACATCAGGTTTATTACGCTAAAAAGCAGGAAAGAGAGGGCAAAAAGAGAAAAAGAATTAGGTAAAAAATATTAACTAAAAGAAGTTCAGATTTTGCTGAATGAAGGTAAATGGATTGTTTACTTAATTCCAAAATTATTTTCAATTAGGGCAAGGTTTTTAACTATTTATCGCTTTCTAACCAACAACTTATCAATGTAATTGATTAATATAAATACCCTGTTTTTACAATCCATATTCTTTGTTGATGGTTTCTATTAATGTTATAGCTTCTGCCTTCTGCTCTTTTAAAATACCAACTTCCCCGATAAAACTTCCGTTTCGCTCGTGCAGGTAAAATATCAATTGGTTGATGGAATCCGGGCTATGATTTCGCAACTGGGGATTTCCGCCAGGCCTTTTAATATTTGCAAATGCCGTTGCTGTTGAATCAATCAGAAAATGAGAACTCGATTCCATAGTATTGAAAATAGAAGCATCAAAAAGATTTGCCAATAAAGGGTATGACATTTCAGCTTCCTCTTCATCTAAAGCAGTAATCCCCTTGTAAGCTTCATTTATTTTTTGAATTTTTATCAGCTCTTTCAAGACAGGCTGCTTTGTTATCAACCTAAAGTCTCCGGAGTGTTCCATTTCTGTTATCGTAGTAGTATTAGGTATGAAGGAACGTAATTTCGTCGTAAGCCGTGCGAGGTAATACATTTCACTGCCATTATTCGTAGCGCCTGTTGCCTGCAAGAGTTTCATCAAGGTATCGGTTCGGTCAATTCTTGAAATTAAATAGGGCAGAAAATCATTCATGCTTACAGTGTCTGCCGATAGGTCTTTTTTGATGTTGATAATATAGTTTTTCTCCTTCGAGTGGTCGCTTAATTTCTCACGGATATTTTCAGCAAAAAAACCCATGGTTACCGCAAGGAATATCATTAAGAATTCCAGGAAATATTCTTTAAAATTTTTCTTTTCTACTGTTGGATGATGATGTACTTCCATTATTATTTTTTTAATTGTTTGTATAAAAGCGCACATATAAATCCTACAGCGATATAGATCACAAATCTTATCGCCCGGCTTTTCCATTGTGTTTTAGAATTGTTATTCATCTTTCAGATAATATTTTTTTTATTTTTTAATAATTGTATTTTCTTTTTTTATTCTTCTTTAAAATGTAATAAAATTAGAACTCCAATCATAAAGCTCAACACTCTTTCGGCGGCTGCGAGCCCGTTCCAGGCGGAGCTTTGCCACATAGCAAACCATTCGCCGCCAATCACTTCAAAACCAACAAACCAAATAATAATTCCGATGATGATACCGGCAACCGCCCAGTTTTTTGAGGAATGAAAAATGCCAGCATCTTTTTTTATATTTCTCATCATGAGCCAGCTTCCCCTGAAGCAG